>OBJP01001396.1_pt1 | contig 9865 bp, 8 predicted proteins | sample 1519821 | NCBI WGS metagenome assembly OBJP01 (sample SAMN04209218, study PRJEB22552) | human gut metagenome | biome: gut; material: feces | host: Homo sapiens | place: USA: Oklahoma | reverse complement strand
TTGGACTGAGGGACCCTCACGCCCCAGTGATAGACCTGCAAACATTGCTAAAGTCCCAGCGATAAATTTAGCAAAAGCAGTCGTGAACCAATTATTTTTAAAATAACCCTGTAATTGCCCTTTAACTTGTGGTATCCCAGAACCTGAACTCATCGGATATTTCTTCATAAAGAAAGTAACCACAAAAGCTAAGAAAGCCAAACCCAAAATAAGGAGGGGAATAAAAATAAGGTGTGAGCTAACGAAGCGATAAATACTCAAGCCCCAAGTTTCAGCTTTTTCCAGTGCCAACCGATAAAGACTGGCCAAAAAACCCGCAGTCAAGCCCACGAGTACACTTAGAAAAAGCAGATAAAGATTTTTATTTGTTGATTTCTCTATATCTTTTAATTTCATTACTACTTCCCTACTAACGCTTATTTTAATAAATTTTTAAGCAAGATTATTATACCATAAAATAGATTCCTTATGTTTTGTACTTTTAATAATATACACATCACCTGTATAAATTTACTCAAAAAGGCACTCAATCGAGTACCTTTAATTTTTTAACTACAGATTTACTTAAAGTTTTCTATCTTTCCAAAAAAGAAAGAGCCCGAAAAACATCATCAAATAAAATGGAAGTGTCAATGCAGTAATTTCTAGTGGTATTCTTACAACAAAAATAAGAATAATGAGAGAAATAGATAAGACTAAACCTCTATACTTAAAAATTGATTTTGGAATTCGTGGCCAAACATAGATTTGTAAAAGAAATCCAATGAAAATCATCACCGAACATAAAACTAAAAACATCACTCTACCTCCTTGTTAAGTTTAATTCTCTTTTTTCCCCTCAGAATCTCGTTTACTATCGTGTATTAAATAATAGATACCTAAGCCAATTAAAAAAATAGAGAATAAAACTACTGGGAACAAACTATCATTTTTTACGAAAACAAAGAAACTAAGCAGTAATAACGACGAAACAATGATAATCAATCCTCTTTTGCTTCGGCCATAGCTGATAAAAAAAGAATCTTTATATTTTTTTCCTATTAAATAAGCCCCCCAGATTATCAATAGTATAGCGATACTAAGTAACATTTTAATACCTCTTTTCTAAAATAATCAGATTATACAGCGTAAATAGAATAATATCCCGTTCTATCGACATCCATATTAATATAATTATTTAAGTGAGTATTGTTGTAATAGTCTAAATCACTTTTCATTTTTTGGAAATATAGGCCTGCTGCTCCCGCAACTGCAGCTGCAATTCCACCACTAAATATGGTCGCAAGAACACCTACACCACCAAATCCTAAAGTATAATTATCTAAATCATGATCCATTTGATAGACTGCTGCATTACTTCTAAAGTAGTAACGCGCTCCCCACCAAAAAGTATCGAAAGTATAGGCTGATGATTTCAAAGTAGAAGCTCGACTCACTATTTCTTTAGTGGCAGGATTTATAATCAACTTATTAGTTTCAACCTGTTGATTAACAGCATTAATTTGCTCTACTACTTGTTCAAATTCATTTTGATTAACCTGAACATTTTCTGGAAGATTTAAAACATACTGATTATTCTTAACGGAAACATAGGAGTCAAAATGGTCTTTAATATCAGTAAAACTTGAAGCTTGATTACTAGAAATTTGCTCTGTTGTGACATTAGAACTAACGACATCAGCATTAACTATTATTGGAGTAACTGCTGATAGCAAGATTGCTGAAGTCATAAGACTTGCATAAATTTGTTTTGTTTTCATAAGTGTTTCCTTTCATTTTTTTCTGGAAATTGAGCTATCCCAGTCAGTAAAGAACTTCCCTCGCCCCAAGTCACCTTTCGCTCTGAACGAAGTTCCTTGTAAAATTTTAAGACATTTAAAGAATGTTGAGAAGAAATCACCAAAGGAAGCAAGGCATTTCTGAGATGAACGAGTTCAAATTCCATATTTTTAGATTTTTCAATCCGTTCATAATAGTCCATCAGTATTTTCTTTTCTGCTTCGTTTAATTTTGAACCTGCCCGTAGCAATTTCTCAATTCGATTCAAAATTTTCTCTCTCATTTCTCTTTCTTTTTTTAATATATTTCCTCCTTTTTTATTTTTTCTTGATAATCAAGCTCGATTTCTTTTATCTTTAATTTTATTTTAGCAGAAAAAAAACCTCCTTTTTAAATCATTGCAAAAATGCAACGAAATAATCTGGAGACTTTTTTATGTTAATAATTTTCCTAAAAGCTTTTGATATCGTTTTTGATAATAATCTGCTAAATCTTCATATCCAACTTGCCCAAAAATTTCAATGGCATTTTTGATTTGCTTTTCACCGCTTATCTTGTCTTTGAAACAATAGCTATAAAAACCATGTGCCAGATTTCTTAGATTTTCAACATAGAGGTCGTAGAAATCATCTTTAGGGTAACTTTTTTGCAAGATACTTCTAGCTGAGTCACGAGCTCCTTTTGAGGAAAGCAAAACGACCGCTCGATACGAAGATTGAAGAACTCTTCTGCGATATTTAAAAACACCATATAAGTGTTTACTCTTCCTCCAGAGTTCTTTCATCAAATACATAATTTCTCGTTCACCGAAACTATCCAAAGTCAGATAAAAAATCGAAAGTTCAAAATAGCCCCATTCTCCAACGTCATAGAGATATTCAACCACATCGTCAGCTTCCATTTGTGTCAGTGTTTCATACCGACTTTTAGCACAATAAGCTAGCATTTTTGAATCATATTCCATAGCTTCTAAATAGAGACTATGAAGTTTATCGACGTCATCTGCAATATCCGCAAGAATTATATCTTCTAAAAATTCTTCTTTATAATCCATTGAAAAATTATTGATAAAATGTTCATACTCAGCTAAAGTCACATTCATCTCTTGCAGCGCACTATCCAAGCGCTCAAAGCTTATCATGGTTTGACCTAATTCAAATCTTGATAAACTCGCTTTTGAAATACCTATTTCTGAAAAATGAGAAAGCGAAAAATTCTTTTGTTCTCGTAGTTTTTTAAAAATTTCCCCATAACGTTTATAAGGCATATTTTTCCTCGAAATTTTTATTTTTTATTGACCGATTACTTTTTACCAATACGAATATTTGATTTAGGTTTTTTGGATTTAGTGGCAAAATGACTTGCGATTGCTCCACCGCCATGTTTTTGATATTCTACGGCAACAAAGCCAGCTTTTCTAAAAAGTTCTTCAAGCGTCTTGGCATCTGGAAAATCTTCTGCTGATTTTTGAAGCCATTGATATTCTTTTAAAGATTTGGCAAAAACTTTACCAAAAAAGGGCATGACATTTTTAAAATAAAGTTCAAAAGCTTGTTTATAAATTGGCAATGTGGGATGTGAAGTTTCGATACAAACTACTCTGCCCCCTGGTTTTAATACACGAAAAATTTCTTTTAATACAGTAAGATAGTCAGGTGTGTTTCTTAAACCATAACCAATCGTAACTACATCAAAATTTTCATTTTCAAAAGGTAATGCCATTGCATTTCCTTGGAGAAATTCAATGTTTTTCTTCGCTTCTTCTTTAAGTTTAGCCTTAGCAATTTCGAGCATATTTTCTGAAAAATCAAGACCAATTACTTTACCAGAAGGACCGACACTTTCAGATAAATCAAAAGTCCAGTCTCCAGTCCCACAACACAAATCAAGAATAGATAGACCAGTTAAATCTCCCATTCTTTTCATTGTTTTAGCACGCCATAAATCATGTTGTTTAAAACTGATAATGGCGTTCATTTTATCATAATCTGATGAAATACTATTAAAAATTTCTTGTACACGTTCTTCGTTTACTTTTGTCATAGACATATTATAGCACAAGTTCTCCCTTACTATTTGCTCATTATGATTATAAATGATAGAAAAACTACTGACCAGTCTGTCAGTAGTTTTCTTAACATTAATGGAAGAAATGACTCTTGCTTCCGATCTCGGAAATTTTCTTCGTTTTATCTTCAAAGTGTGGGAAGAGGAAGGCACCTATTGCAACAAACACAATTGACACTGCTACAAGAATGATTATCGCAAACCAAGCATTTGGCCAGTAAATTCCTCCCGCTGATTCTCGTAAAAGGTTGACAGCATGAGTAAATGGTAAATAAGGATTAATGGCTTGGAAGAATTTTCCAGAAACTTGGATTGGATAGTTCCCACCACCACCAGAAATGGAAAGAACCAGGATGATAATCGCTATTCCTTTACCTACATTGCCAAACAGTGCGACCAGAACATAAACCATTATCATAAAGGCTATGGATATTAGTAAGGCAAAGAGAACACTGTAGAATGGATCTCTTACATCTACTCCTAAACCAAAATAATTTCCAAGCGTTACAATCAAGGCTTGAGCAAGTCCAATGGCTACGAAACTTCCCATTCGAGCAAAGAATTGTTCACGTTTAGAATAACGTTTTTTATCTTTATCTGATAAGTGAACCTCCGTTGTTGCCAAACTTGAAAGTAAGACTGCACCGACCCACAGACAAAGCGCAGTATAGAAAGGTGTACTTGCTGAACCATTGTTGGCAATCGGGTAGATTTGATTTTCTTGGACTTCAACTGGTTGTGTCAGGAAGTCGCTTTCTTTGGTCGCATCTAATTTTAGGAGTTTGACGATTTCACCTAAGTCAACTTCTTTTTCACCTTTTTGAATAGCTGCGGCTGCTTTTTGAATTCCTGATTTGATTTCAGGCCAATCATTTTGGATTAAATCATTGGCTTGATTCAAAGCAGACTCAACATCAGGCATTTTATCATTTGCCATTGTTAAGGTATCTGTCAAATCTTTACGAACACCAGCATAATCATTTTTAAAGAAATCAGAAGCTGTCCCTAACTTACTTTTAAGAGTAGGAAACTCATTTTTATAGAGATTAGCTCCCTCATTGATTGCATTAACAATAGTTGTCATATTGCCATTTAACATCACATTCGCATCATGAATTTCTTGTTTAATGGCTGGCATTTCGCCTTGATATTTTTCTAAAATGGTAATAGCATTAGAAACTGTTTGGCTTGTTGAATTTAGTAAGGCATCAAAGTCGATTTGTTGAGCTTGATTTAATAAACCTTTAGCGTCTGTTATGGTATTAATTAATGTTGTTAGAGCTTTATTAATTGTACTACTAATCTCACTGACATCAATTTTATTAATTAAATCAGAAATATTATTTACTACATCATTGATTTGTGATAGATAAGCTCGAATCTTAGTTACATCACCCTCTTGCACTAAGTCATTTAGGTGACTCATTCTGGTACTAAGTTCTGACAAGAGCGAATCTAGATTAGTTAATTGCTCAATAGTAGAATCTAAATCGTGATTTCCATTGCTTTCTTGCACCTGCTTCATATATTCAACAATATTTTGAATGGCTTCTCTTTGTTTAGCAATGTTATTAGTAAAATTGGTAATTAAGCTATTTATTTGTTCCTTTTCATCATCAGTTAATTGATTATCGGCAATCGCTTGGTCAATAACAGAAATAACGGATGAAGTATTTTTTGAGAACTCTTGAATTGATTGAAGTGTTATTTGAACGCTATTTGTAATGCTAGGCAACGCACTCTGCATTTTTTTCGCCGCATCCAAGGTTATAGTCCCCAAACTATCAGCATCTTGTCCCAATTTTTTAATGTCTGGCATTGATTTTTGGACTTGATTGATAATTTGTAAACCTTGTTTGGCTTCTTGAATGCCTTGAGTCATGGTACTTTCTACTGACGCAAAGTCATCATCAATCATCGAGATTTGTTTTCCAGCATTTTGAATCTCAGGTATTTTCTCTTGAAGGGTCAAAACGAGTGAAAAACTTTTATCAATTTCTGGCATTTTATCATTTAATTTAATGACCTTTTGACCTAAAGCATCTACTTCTGGTAAATAAGTGATAAATTCATTAGCTTTTGCCAGTTTTTCTTTAATTTCTGGCATTTTTCCATGAAGATCAACAACTTGTTGAGTGTATTTATCAATGGTTCCTAAATTATCATTAGTTGATAAAATCACTGATTTAACCTTCTGAATACTTACCATGTTTTTATCAATATCGTAACCAATTGTATTGAAGGTTTTTAAAAGGGTACTACTTGCCGTTTTGATAAACTCTTCAGAAATTTGCGATTGTAGAGAAGAGGCTCCTTTTGATGTTATTTTGGGAGCGATGGCATTGATTTTTTCGTTAATTGAATAAACAATTTGTGGTTTTTTAATATCTCCCGTGGTGAAACTTAAGAGGTCTTTTGAAAAATCCTTTGGTAAATAGATTCCAGCATAGTATTTTCCAGATTTCACACCTTTATCTAAATCTGCTTTGGAATCAACAAATTTCCAGCCTAATTGGTGATTTTTCTTTAAATTTTTCAGTACTTCATCACCAATATTGATGGTTTTATCTTGAAAACTTGCAGATTTATCTGCACTATAGACCGCAATTGGCAGTTGCGAAGTATTGGCATAGGGGTCCCACAGGGCTTTAATATTAAACCAAGCATATAAAGAGGGAATTATCATTAGGGCGACAATTAAAAAAGTCGCCACGGGATTTTTAAATATTCGCTTCCAGTCTAGGGCAAACAACTTCCATGTATTTTTAATACTTTTCACTTCTTATCCTCATCATTCTTATCTCACTTGTAACTTTTTAAATTTCTTAAATATCATCGAGGCTTTTTCATACTTCATGACTGCGGATTTAAAAATTACGCAATACACGATTTTATCATATTTCATAAAAAAGTTCTAGCACTGCTTCCTTTTAATGGACACTTGCTTAACTATTGTAAATTTTTCTTGCTAGATAAAAATCTTAAATCAAAGAAATGTTTTGTTTGATAAAAAAAGGAGGAAAGCCCCCCTTTTTAATTATTCATTTGTTAAATCTTCACCGTTGCTTGCAATAACTTTCTTGTACCAGTTAAATGATTTCTTAGGCGTCCGTTTCAAACTTCCTTTACCATAATCGTCTCGGTCGACATAGATGAATCCATAACGTTTGCTCATCTCACCCGTTCCTGCTGATACTAAGTCAATACATCCCCAAGAAGTATAACCTAATAGTTCAACGCCATCAAGTTCAACTGCTTTCTTCATTTCTTTGATGTGTGCAGCCATGTAATCAATTCGATAATCATCAGCTACAAATCCATTTTCATCAGGTTTATCTACTGCTCCTAAACCATTTTCTACAATAAATAATGGTTTTTGATAGCGGTCATAAATAGAATTCATTGTGATTCTTAAACCAAGTGGGTCAATTTGCCAACCCCATTCACTGGCCTCTAAATAAGGATTTTTTACAGATTCAAAGATATTTCCAGCTGATTTATCTGCATCCTCATCCTTGACTTTAGCGACTCGACTTGCATAGTAACTAAATGAAATAAAGTCAACTGTGTTTTCAGAAAGGATTTCTAAGTCGCCTTTTTCAATCGGAAGTGTAATTTCTTCACGCTCTAATCTCTTTAAAAGGTAGTTTGGATATTTTCCACGAGATTGAACATCAATGAAAAAGAGATTATCATGATTTTGTTTTTGAGCTTCAAAAACATTTTCTGGATTACAATCAAATGGATAGTAATCTCCAGCAGCTAACATGCAGCCTATCTTATTTTCTGGGTCAACTTCATGTCCAATTTTTGTTGCTAAAGCCGATGCTAATAGTTCATGATGAGCGGCTAAGTATTTGGCTTGTTCTTTATTTTCTCCTTCTTCAAAAACAAGTCCTGCTCCCATAAATGGAGCATGGAGGAGCATATTAATTTCATTAAATGTCAACCAATAGCGAACTAATCCTTTATAATGAGTAAAAATTGCTCTGGCTAAATTTTCATAGAAACCAACCATTTTTCGATTACGCCAGCCACCGTATTCTTTAATTAGGTGGACAGGACAATCAAAGTGAGTGATGGTTACTAAGGGTTCAATTCCTAAACGTTGGCATTCTCTAAAAATATCTTCATAAAATTGCAAGCCTTCTTCATTTGGCTCTTGTTCGTCGCCTTTTGGAAAAATTCTTGTCCAAGCAATAGACATTCGATAGGTTTTAAATCCCATTTCAGCAAAAAGTGCGAGGTCTTCTTTCCAATGATGATACATATCAATCGCTTCTTTTGCTGGATAAAAATGCTCTTCATCGAATTCAAGGTGCTTCATTTCCCCTGTAATAATTGGAAAACGGTCTTTTCCGTGTGGAACAAGGTCGACATTGGCAAGCCCCCGTCCTCCCTGATTATAGCCGCCTTCACATTGATTAGCTGCAGTTGCTCCGCCCCAGAGAAAATCTTTACTAAATGGCATAATAGATGACACTCCTTTTTTTATTCTTTTTTTCATTTTAACATTTTTTTATGACATTTGATAGCGATCTCATCTATTTTTTGAAGCGTTTTCTATAATTTTATAAATAGAAAAGACTCAAATTAATTTGAGTCTTCTTCTTTTTCTGGTTCTGCCCAATTTCTTCGCAAACTAAAATGGTCTGGAACTAAATCATATCCTGGCTGGCAAAATGGGTGACAACGTAAAATACGTGCTGTTCCCATTGCCAAACCTTTGGCTGGTCCATGTTTTTCAATGGCCTGAACCATGTAATTGGAGCAGGTAGGATAATAGCGACAGGCTGGTGGCAAGGCTGGAGAAATCCAGCGTTGGTAGCCATGTACTGCTTTTACTAATACTTTTTTCATCTATTTCACTTTATTAAGTAAGAACTTATCATCATTCTTGCTAGTTTTACTGACAGACATTACCAGTTCTTTATTTTTACTGACAGAAATATTTTGGAACATCTGTCAGTAAATTTTTATTTCAAAAGACTAAGAATATCAGCAACCATAAGTTCTGGTGTCAAATGATAACGATTATAAAGTTCTGTCACTGGAACAGAATCATTAAATTCACGTTTCGCACCAAAGTTCAAAACTTTAACATCATACTTACCAAGGAAGGAAGCAACTTTTTGACCAAATCCTCCGTCAAGAATTCCATCTTCGATCGTTGCAATAACTTGATGATTTTCAACTAGGTTTTCAAGGAAAGCTTGGTCCAAATCGTTGATGAAAAGTGGATTTATTAGGGTTGCATTAATTCCATTTTCAGCCAAAACTTTAGCTACTTTTTCACCATGTGAATAAAGACCGCCAAGTGCCAATAGGGCAACTTTTTCGCCTGATTTTGTCATTTGATATGAAGGGGTTGAATAATCTGTGAGAACTGTCGGACGTGATTCTAAGCCGTGTTCTGGCATTTGAATCACAACTGGTTCTTCATGTTGCTCAAGTGCCCAATCAAGAATTGAAATAAATTCTTCTTCAGAAGTTGGAGCAAGATATTTGATATTTGGAATGTTTGAAATCCAAGTCATGGCTGATGAGCCTTGGTGTGTTTCATCTGAACCTGAAATAACTCCACCTTTAACAATAACAATTGCTGGTTCTTCATTAATTGCTAAGTCATGCCAAAATTGATCATAAGCACGTTGAACAAAAGTAGAATTGTGGAAAATAATTGGACGAGCACCAGCCGCAGCCATTGCACCACCAAAAGTAATGGTAAATTGCTCAGCAATTCCTGCATCAATATAACGGTCAGGATATTTAGCTGCAAATTGTTTCAGTCCAAAGATTCCTGGAATTGCTGCATTGATGGCAACAAGAGGAAGGCCTTCTGAAACCTTTTTATCCATGTAATCCAACATAACTGAACTATAAGATTTACCAGAATCAATCACTTTTGATTGACCAGTTTCTAAATCGAAAGGCATGTGCCAGTGAAAAGCTTCTTTATTTTCAAGAGCTGGTTGATAACCACGTCCTTTTTCAGTATGAATATGAAGGACAATTGGAT
>OBJP01001386.1_pt1 | contig 9949 bp, 9 predicted proteins | sample 1519821 | NCBI WGS metagenome assembly OBJP01 (sample SAMN04209218, study PRJEB22552) | human gut metagenome | biome: gut; material: feces | host: Homo sapiens | place: USA: Oklahoma | reverse complement strand
CCTCTTATGAGAAGAACCATCAAAATGATGGTGCAAATAGGCACAGTATAAAATCACAGTCGATACAGACGGTGCAAAAATCACAGGTGCATAAGGAAACAAGCCGTAAGGTCGTATCAAAGAAAGGACAGAAGAAAAAATGAGATTAAAACAGGTGTTACTATTGGGAAGTCTGTTCCCTTTTCTTCTTGCGGTAACGCTGTTCTTCGGTGTACTTGTGAGTGCGGATAATGATGATAGTGGCGGCGACTATTCTTCCGGTGTTACCGGAATGAATTTATCCGCAGAGGTGTTGAAACATCAGCCTATGGTGGAAACGTATGCCAAAGAATACGGTATATCTGAGTATGTCAATATTTTATTGGCTATCATACAGGTGGAAAGCGGCGGTACGGCAGAAGATGTTATGCAGAGTTCAGAAAGTCTTGGGTTACCTCCCAATTCTTTAGATACAGAAAGTTCAATCAAGCAGGGGTGCAAGTATTTTGCGTCTCTGCTTTCTTCCTGTAAAGAGCAAGGAATAACCGACATCAATGTGGCGATACAGTCCTATAACTTCGGCGGTGGCTATGTGGGATATGTTGCAGGCAATGGAAAAAAGCATACCTACAATCTAGCGGAAAACTTTGCGAAAGATAAATCCGGCGGAAAGAAAGTAACTTATACGAACCCGATTGCTGTAAAAAAGAACGGTGGCTGGAGATACAGTTATGGCAATCAATTTTATGTGGAACTTGTCAATCAGTATCTTTATGTTACGCAGTTTGATGATGAAACGGTACAGACGATTATGAATGAAGCCTTGAAGTATAACGGTTGGGAATATGTGTTTGGCGGTTCTTCTCCAACCACTTCCTTTGATTGTAGTGGACTGACGCAATGGTGTTTTGGAAAGGCTGGTATCTCTTTACCGAGAACGGCACAGGCACAATATGACGCAACACAGCATATCCCGATTGCACAGGCGAAACCGGGCGATTTGGTGTTCTTTCACAGTACCTACAATTCGGGAAGTTATGTAACCCATGTCGGTATCTATGTTTCGCCGACACAGATGTATCATGCAGGAAGTTCCGGGATTGGATATACCGATTTGACAAGTAGTTACTGGCAACAGCATTTGATTGGTGCCGGACGTGTAAAACAATAGAAAGTGAGGATTTTCAAATGAAATGGAAGAAAAAGAAACAGACAGAAAATAAACAAGAAATGAAAGAAAAAAAGATACCTACCTTAAAAGTGGGTACACATAAAAAATCTGTGATTGTATTATGGGCGGTGCTGATCGTGAGTGTCAGTTTTGGAGTATATAAAAATTTTACTGCCATTGATATGCACACGGTCCACGAAAAAGAAACGGTACAACTTCGATTGAATGATACCAACGGGATAGAAAATTTTGTCAAGAATTTCTGTAAAGCCTATTACACATGGGATAACAGCAAGGAAACATTGGAGAAGCGAACTTCTTCTATCAATGGGTATCTGACAGAAGAATTACAGGTGTTAAATGCGGATACCATCAGAACAGATATACCAACATCTTCGACCGTTAGTGATGTGCTGATCTGGAATGTGGAACAATCCGGCAATGATGAATATGAGGTATTATATGAGGTTGTGCAATCCATCAAAGAGGGCGACCAGACAAGAAGTGTGCGTTCTTCCTATATGGTTACGGTTCATGTAGATACAAAGGGAAATATGATTATCGTACAAAACCCTACCCTAGCGCCTATGATGGAAACATCAGACTATGAACCAAAGGCAGTAGAAAATGACAGTCAGGTGGACGCTGATACAGTTAGCGACGCTACCGCATTTTTAGAAACATTCTTCAAGTTATATCCAACTGCAACAGAGAAAGAACTTGCTTATTATGTGGAAGAAAATGTGATAGAACCTATCGGCAGGGACTACCTTTATTCTGAATTGGTAAACCCTATCTTTACAAAGGACGGGAACGATGTGAAAGTTAAGGTTGCCGTGAAATTCCTAGATAATCAGACAAAGGCGACGCAAGTATCACAGTATGAACTTGTGCTACATAAGGATAGTAACTGGAAGATTGTAGAACAATAAAAAGCTAAATAAAAATGTATATCCATATATGTCTTTAATAATATATAAAGAATAGGAATTATTACAAGTAAAATCTACTTTAATAAAGCAAAGAGACTATCATGTGCGATAGTCTCTTTGTTTGTAAAGATTTTTGTTAGCGATATGATATATCTATTCCAAACCAATATTTTAGACAATACCATAAATTTTCTGCGACACCTATCGTGATTGCCCATAGCACAAGTGCACCAATAGTTGCAATCAAGATTAGTTTCCAATTTTTCGCTAGGATAGAAAATATAATGCTCAGCACATACATTCCAAAAATAATCTCGAATTCTATAATAGATATATTTAATGACTCTAAAACTAAACCTGTAAATGGAATCATAATAAATAATAAGCAAACTGACAAATATGAACATTTACTAAAAAAATTCTGATTTTTCCATTTTTTTATCCAATTCTCCATTAGAGTTTCCTTTTCTTAAGATGAAATCCAACTGTTGTAACTACATAAATAAAAGCTAGACTCACACAAATAGTAAAATGCTTTTTGTGTTTTTATCATAATGTCCTAGATATCGATTTATTTACTCTCTTTCAGCAAGAGATATAATCCGTAGATAAAAAGGAAAAGAAACAAAACAGCAGGAATTACCAAACCGTTCTCTAAAATGCTAACTATCATTCTTCCAGGGGGAGTTACCCATGAAGTTGAAGGATGTATCATAGCTGCTATTATTATCCCTGCAAGCCCAATGGTACTGCTCAAGGTTAAAAAGCCGCCTTTCATATATTTATCCATCTTTATCACCTCCATAACAAGAAAAGCACATAAATAAAATCAAGATATAAACATTATGTTACAAGTTAGTTTATGCTAACAGACGATACTCTATTCTGTCAAGTTATTTTAGAACAAATTTCTTGAATGTGTTTTTTTCACATTTTACTAAAGCGTCAACTATGGCTTGTTTATCAAATTCATTTACCTCAATATTGATTGGGACAACACAGTTAGTATCTGATATTTCCATCAATGAAAGTACAGGTGCAAAAACTTTTTTTGTTATGATAACGCTGTTATCTAAATCAGACATAAAAGTTAAATCCTGAGCATTTAGAAGAACAGAGTGAATTGAAACTCTTTGGCGAGAAAACTTTCGCTCAAGATATAATTTCAAAATTTCTATTTCAGCTGTTAAGTCAGAGACGACGAAAATATGTACCGGCTCCATAAATTGTTGAACAATAGAAAATATCTGCAAAGATAAATATTGCAAATGACCTGAATCAACAGGATAAGGTATATTATTTTCTTTTTTCCATGCATCAATCATTTCAGATACACATTGGCGAACCATTAGCTTAGATGGATCATTTTTGGAATCTAAATAAAAATGTTTATCCGGAATGATACAGTGAAGATTGAAGATACTCTTTTTGTAAAAATATATGATTGCGGCTTTAAATGCATGTGATTGTGTTACATCTAAACAACATTTATTTTCAAATTTTTTAATCAAGTGTTTTACTTTATCAATTCCAAAAATAATTTTGTGGACCAGCTCAATATCTTCCTGCTTCCATTTATCTGCGAATACACAACTGTTAGTACAGCAATATACCAAGAATATATAATCGTAATCATAATCTGAAAAAGAGATGTCTAATTTGTTTTCAAGATTTTCTTTCAAATATCTTTTTAATTCCGGGAAAATAAATAATTGCTTGAGCTTTTCCAGTTCTTCTGATTTTTCAAAAGTTAGTGGATATTTTTTCCTTTTCCATGCAAGAATCAATAGATACTCAAAATATCCATATTCTGCGGATGTATATTCAAGAAAATTCATGTCTATCTTCTCATTGGTTGAAAGTATAAATTCCCTTGCAGCTTGTATGGAAATCTCGTCTGTATCATAACAATCAACTCCGTATTTATAGTGTAAAAGAGCAATTAAAAAACGGATACGGTATTCGTTACCAACAACCTTATTTTTATCAACATCCAATCCAATTTCATGGAGATAATTCACACAACTTTGTCTTATGCGATAAGCACTCGGGCGTGATAGGTGATGTTCTTCTGAAAACTCAGAAAATGATTCATGTGAATCATTCATTATCATATAACACAGGCATTTAAGCATATTAGAACTTTTGTAGATGGCATGAAATATTTCAAAAAATGTAACATCTTCATATACTTTGATTGTAAAGCTTGTGGCGCTTTTTGAAATTTCAGCAATTCCTTCTAAGTCAAAATTGAGGTCATCGACCATTGTTGAAACGCTTGATGAGCTGATGTTAACTTCTTTAGCGAGTTCTTTAGTTGAAATCGAATGATTTATATGAAGAATAGAAAAAATGTGAAGTTTTTTTTGAACATTATTTTCTAAAAAATAATCAAGCATAAGTGATACACCTCCCATTATTCTGCTTTATTAGATGATAATATACAGAAATATGAAAATCAATATTTATCTAAAAAGTATCAAAAAACGAAAATTTATGAGCATAAATTTGAGATGAAATTTTCTGGGGGGGGGTATAGAATATAGGTGTCTGAATACAAGAACAGTAAAGTTATCCTTTTGCGGGCGAGTACTGTTAAAGTTGTATTTGAGAAAAGTGTATAAAAGGAGTGATGAAAATATTTACAGACAAAAGAGGTTTTTTTGTTCAGAAAGTAACCTGTATCAGTCTAGTATTGAAGCTATGTGGGGTATGAGCTATGCAGTTAAAAATAACAACTGATTATGCAGTTAGACTTGTGCTGTACTTAGCGATGAGAAGAAGAATTACTACTTCTCATGACATTTCAGAAGCCTTAAATATTCCGCAGAGTATGGTGTTGAAAATAGGAAGAAAATTAAGTGATGCTGGAATTGTAAATATAAGCACAGGTGTTCAAGGTGGTTTTTCTCTGCAAAAAAAAGACACGGAGATCAGATTAATAGATATCATTAAAACGATGGAATCAACAATTAAAATAAATCGTTGTCTGGAAGAAGATGAATTTTGCAGCAGAGAAGCTGTTCCGTATTGCACAGTAAGACAAACTTACGGAAAGATACAAGACGATCTAGAAAAGAGACTTTCTGAAATAACAATCCATGATTTGATGAAATGATTTGAAATCTATATCAAGGAGAGAGGAGTGAAGAAATGAAATGAAAAAGAAGAAGTTGCTGACGGTCGTATTATCGTTCATGCTGGTATTTTCGTTTTTGCTTTCATCTTCATCAATGGTATTAGCTGAGGGGACTATTACTGCTGACAGCGTTGCTGAACAGGAGAATACGGATAGTTCGTCTGAGGATACAGTCTTAGATGAGGAAAGTAATGAGGAAATTTCAAATGAAGATATGTTGGAGACAGGAGAAACTCCTTCAGATGATTTGAATGAAGAAGATGTAGCAACGGATGAGGATGCTGCAGAGGAAGAATCTGTAGAAGATAGAGAACTTATAGAAGCAATTAAACCTAATTTCCTTAGAGCACCTAGAGCCACAAATGGGCAATCTGGATATATTGGTTGGAAAACAGCGGCTACAACGGGTTACACAGATAAATTTTATATAGCAGTAAAAGGTGTGAATGGGACTACAGAAGTGGCATATTGCTACAATTTTGAAAAGACTTTTCCTGGTACAAGAGGAGAAGATTTCAGTAAAATTGCAAATGCTAGCTCTCAAGTCTTTCAAGATTTGGTAGGTAATTCAAGGTTTTCAGGAGATGCTCTAAAAACCAAAATATTGCAGATTTGTTATGAAGGCTATCCTAAAAACAGTAAATCTTTAAAAAGTAAATATAGCTTATCTGATGATGAATTTTGTTTAATTACGCAAGCTGCGATTTGGTACTACACAGACTCCAAGGATGTAATGGGTAGAAATCAGTATTTTGATCAATCTCATAAATTTCAAAGCATGGTTCGAAAGGCAAATGTGCAAAATGCATATAATGAATTACGAAATACGAATGTTACGCTGCCTTCCAATTATGAACTAGATTTATACTATCCAACAAATGCCGGCAGTAGAGTACAGAATCTTCTTTCAACTAAGTTTAAACAAGATACTGCAAAAAGATTTGAATTTTATTTAGATAAAAGGACAGAAGCAGGTCAAGGGTTACAGGGAGCTACTTTACAACTTTTATATAGTAATGGAAATTTAATCCAGCAATGGACTTCTGATGGCAATGCAAGATTATTTGAAGCAGAAGCCGGAAGTTATATTTTCAGAGAAACACATGCACCATCCGGTTATGATAAGGCAAGTGATATTCATTTCAATATAGATGGTAATGGTAATGTTACTTCTAATAACGGAAGCGTGGAGGGAAATAAAAAGGTTGTGATGGTTGACAGGCAAAGTAAACCACATATCACAATCCGTAAAGTTAGCCCTGATGGGAATGCACTCTCTGGAGCAGATTTGCAAATCTTAAATAGTGATGGAACTAAGGTTATCCAACAATGGACTACAGATGGAAATGAGAAAAGTATTCCTATAGATGCCGGAGATTATATATTCAGAGAAACGAAGTCTCCACAGGGGTATGACAAAGTTTCAGATTTTCATTTTTCTGTAGGGCAAACTGGAAATATCACTTTGAAAGATACTTCGTTGAGTTATGTAAAAGTTGAAGGCAATAAACTTATCATTACTGACAGTAAAGAAGTTCCTAAAACAACCAAAAAAGTAGAGAAGAAATGGAGAGATACCGGTTTTGAAAGTGAGAGACCTGAATATGTTAAGATTCAGCTTCTTGCGGATGGTAAGAATTACAGAGACCCTGTTACGTTAAATGATACTAATGGCTGGGTACATGAATGGAATGATTTGCCTGAAATAGACCAAGCTGGTAAGACAATAGATTATACAGTTCAGGAAGTAGATATGGCTGGAAAAAGGATAGGATTTGACTATATTCCAGATTATCGTTATAAAGATGGCGTATTTACTGTTACGAATATTAAAGGACTTGAAATGGTCATTAGTAAAGAGGTTATCGGAGATGGGGGCGACAAAACAAAAGAGTTTACTTTTGAAATCACTTTGAATTTTATGGATACACTGACCCATCAATTGCCAGTGAGTTATGAAGGAAGTGTATTATCAGGGTATGAAGGTAAAGTAGAGGCACCCCAAGGGGGAACATTAGTTTTTGACCCTGCAACAATGAAGGCGACGATAAAATTAAAGCATGGACAGCAGATTACACTGAAAAATATTTTATATACGCCTTACTTGATGTATACCGTGAAAGAAGTAGAAGAAAATCAAGACGGCTATAAGACAACTTACAACGATCAGGATACTGCACCAACAGGAGAATGTACGAACCATATAGCAGTTCGGGTTAAAAATACAAAAGCGGGAACACCTACACCACCGCCAACAGGAATATTTGACAACGATAATGGTTCAAGATTATTATTAAGCATTTCAATAGCTGGCTTACTGCTTGTTGCGATAGGGTATGTATTACGATTGCGTAAAGGCTTAAAACAATGAATAAGAAAGATACGATAAAAGATGATTTTCTGTTTCTTCTGATTAAAATAGCAATTTTAGTAATCTTACTGGTTATTACTTTTGTATTTATCTTTGGAATCAGTCGTTGTAGTGATAATTCGATGAACCCTTCTTTTAAAGATGGTGATTTAGTATTTTATTACAGGCTGCAAAAGGAATACAATATTGCAGATGTTGTAGTTGTTGAAAAGGATGATGAGGTACAGATAAGACGCATTATTGCAAAGGCTGGAGATAAGGTGGATATTACCGAAGAGGGCTTAAAAATCAATGGCTATTTACAAAATGAAACAAGCATATATGAAGAAACATTGCCTTATGTAGAGGGCATTACCTTTCCACTAGAAGTTCCTGAAAACGAATATTTTGTGCTGGGCGACAGTCGAAGCAATGCGAAAGACAGTCGAATATATGGAACTGTAAATAAAGAAGAGATTAAAGGCGGAGTGATGACCTTGATTCGCAGGAGAGGGTTATAACATGGTATGAACGCAAAATAGCGTTTATATAAGATAGTAAAGAAAAGATGATAAGAAAAGGAGAAAAAGAGAGAATGAACAAAAAGACATTAAGTACATTATTATTAACAGGAGCGTTGCTTGTAAGTGCAAATACATCAGTATTTGCAGCCGGTGTACCAACAGTTGGGACTGGAACAGAAGATCAAGGGGCAACAGTATCTGTGACAAAGAATTTTGAATTTGCAGAGGGAATTACAACCCCAGGCGCAACATTCGCTTTTACGGCAAAAAAAGTAACAGCGGATGCACCGGAAGCAACGATTACTCCTATTACTTATGATAAAGGGGAAGCAACAGGTAATTTGTCTAATGGGAAGTATACAATTTCAAAAGAGTCGGTAATTAATTTTGGAACATTCCCTCATGCCGGAATGTATGAATACGATGTGACGGAAACAAAGGGAGATGTAACAGGAGTTACATATTCCACAACTAATTATAAACTTCGTGTTTATGTAGCAAATAAGGCAGATGGTTCAACTTATATCAAAACAATTACAGCAGAAGATGGGAACACAAAAAAAGATAAAGTTTTATTTACTAATACATTTGAAAAAAACGGTGGAAGTGAAACAGGAAAAAATGAAGCATTAAAGATTGAAAAACAAACGACAGGAGATTTGGCAGATAAAACAAAAAAATTCAGCTTTAAATTAACTCTTACAAAGGCAGCTACTGCAAAAGATACAGAAGTTATCGGTAAAATTGGAACAAAGGAAATTAGATTCCAATATGGACATGAAACAGAGTTCCAACTTTCTGATAAGGAAACTTTAGTATTTGAAAACTTACCAGCAGGAACAAGATATGTTGTAACTGAAGTAGGTGCTAAAGACGGATATGTACCAACAGTAAAGGTAATTGAAAATGGTGTTGCAAATCAAGAGAAACAGGGAACAGATGAAAACGATTTGAGTTCTGCAGAAAACGGACAAACAAATCTTGTTGGAGAAAAAGAAAACAGCGTAACATTTGTTAATAATTTTGATGATAATAATGTGCCAATCACAGGTATTATCGAAAACAATATGCCATTCATTCTTTTGATTGGTGTAGGGATTGTAGCATTCGGTTCATTGGCAGTTGCAAAGAAACGTAAAACAGCTGAAAAATAGTGAATACTAAAAAGAAAATAATTCAAATAATCGACCGTATTGTAAACTGGCTGATTGTATTATGCTTCCTTCCAATTTTATTATATGGAATGTATGCAATGTGGGATAGTTATCAGATTAATCAGCAGGCTGATGCTTCCCTTTATGAAACATATAAACCAACCGCAAAGGATAGTTTATCCTTTGCGGAACTTCAAAAAATCAATCCAGATGTTTTTGGGTGGTTAACTGTAGATAAAACACATATTGACTATCCATTAGTACAGGCAGAAGATAATGCCAAATATGTGAATACAGATATTATGGGTAAATTTTCTCTTGCAGGAAGTATTTTTCTCGATTGCAATAACAAGAACGATTTTTCGGATATAAATAATATCATTTATGGTCACCACATGGCAAAAGATGCTATGTTTGGTGAACTAGAATATTTTGAAGAACCGAAATATTTTGAAGAGCACTCTTATGGGAAATTATATTATGAGGGAAAATGGCGAAAAGTTGAATTTTTTGCTTTTGTGCATACTGATGCATACGATAATGTCTTTTATGATACAAGCCAGAATAATAGAACGTTATATTTGGATTATGTCAAAAAACATGCAAAATATTTGAAAAAAATATCTTTTGATGATAATGAAAGATATGTAACATTGTCTACCTGTACTTCGGACAGTACAAATGGCAGACATCTTCTAAT
>OBJP01001379.1_pt1 | contig 10005 bp, 12 predicted proteins | sample 1519821 | NCBI WGS metagenome assembly OBJP01 (sample SAMN04209218, study PRJEB22552) | human gut metagenome | biome: gut; material: feces | host: Homo sapiens | place: USA: Oklahoma | reverse complement strand
CGAAAAGCCAGGTAATCAACATGAATATCGTCAGCATGGGAACGATCAATGCGTCCCTGGTAACAGGACGGGAAGTGTTTAAAAGTGCAATCCTTTCCAATGCGAGCTATGTCATCCTGTTACATAATCATCCGTCTGGTGATCCGCAGCCGAGTCACCATGATTTTCTGGTTACATCAAAATTGTGTGCGGGTGGAAATATTTTAGGAATTGACGTGTTGGATCATATCATTGTAGGTGGGCGTACAGGAAAGTATCATTCCATGGCAAAGGAGGGCGAACTGGAAAATTTGCGGACAAAACTATTGGAATCGGCAAAAGCTGTAGCAGAACCCCTGTTTCAGAGGGGTGGGAAAGAAAAGCACAGAATCAGGAGGATATGAGAACAGAGCTGTTCCGAAATTCGGAACGTTCCTATGCAGAAGAAAGAAAATGTCATATACTGAAAGCAAAAAGGAGAGGCATATGACAAATCGTAACCGCAATCGAAGGAAAAGCAAAGGAACGAATAAAAAAGTAACAGATCGAAAAGTGGAAATGAAAGAAAGGGAGGAAAAGAGAAAGGTGCTGCCAATCATATCAATTATTTCAGTGGTCGTATCTGTAATGGCATTGGTCATTTCAATCATAGGGTTAAGTTATTCTGTGTTCTACGAACAAAAAGAATATGAATATAAAAGAGAGCCGGAACTAGAAATGAGCTGGGTGCCTGTTTTCCAAAAATCCGCTGAAAGTGTAAATCTGGATATTGGGATACAGGAGATTTGGGTTCATATTGTCGATGAAAACAATCTGGATGAAGTGTATCTGATCCGTGCAGACCGAAGAGTGAGTAAGTTGACAGTAGAAAAGCAGGATCTATGTATTCAACTGGCAACAAATATGAAGGAATACTTTTCAGAAAATAGTCCCGATTTGATCACAAGCACACATCAATACCACTACCAATACATTGTTCTTAAAAATTTAGATGGAAGTACCCGTTTATATCTGGTGTATGTAAAGAACAATGGAAACATGGCAGAGTTCCAAGCAGTTTCAGAAATTGAAATATATGGTCTGAAAAATGGACATGCAGATGATCCGGTATATGAAGGGGAAAAGGTGATGGCAGAGCAGTATGAAGAGATTACGGAATACCTGAAAAAATACGGTTTCTAGCAGCTTGGGAATCAATGTGTTAGACCATGTCATTGCAGGTGGACGCACGGGGAAGTATCATTCCATGGCAAAGGAGGGAGAATTGGAAAATTTGTAGAAAAAACTACTGGAACCGGCAAAAGCTGTAGCAGAACCCCTGTTTCAGATGGCTGGTAAAGAAAAGTACAGAATAAGAAGGAGAAGAGAGGAACAAGAAAAGAGGATAAGTTCCGAATTTCGGAACAAGTGGAAGGGCTTGAAAATATTTTCGATAGGTGAGAACAAAAGAAAGGATGGAATGATGGAAAAACAAAGCAACTCCCGAGGAACATGGAAAATGCGAATGTGGACGTTTTTGAAATTGGTGAACTGGATTTGCAAAAAGTATTGCGGATTTGTTGCAGCAACGGGATGTGTTTTCGGAACCATTGTGCTGTACGTGTTGGCAACAGAAGCTTCAGTTCAGATATCCATAGCTCAGAAAGACTATGAAATGTTATTGCCAGGGACATTTACTATAGGTGCTGCAATCTATATTTTATTTATGACAGGATATAGGGAAATTTGTTGTAGGAACAAGTTTTCAGTAGAGGTGCCCTTCTTGGAGAGTTTTTATTTGCTCCTAATTGTAGTATTGTTTATGAAATTTCATCTGTGGAAGGATCTGTATACGATTGCTGGTTATGCGGTGCTTTTCCTGTTCGTTTTTTCAGGCGTGGAAACAGTACTACAGACCAAAAAAACTAAGGGAGAAAATGCAAAACCTGATGATTACAAGGAAAATTAAGTTTGTTCCGAAATTCGGAACATCGCAAATAACAGGGGGATATGATTCCGGAAAGGCTCAGATGTAGAGGAGAAGTGAAGTATGCAAAAACGTAAAAAGGATAGAAAATCAATGTCATTTTTTCAATATATCACGAAAAAAATAAGGCTTAATAAGAAAGTGGAAACGAAAGAGAAAAAAGGAACCGATGATGGCAGAGTAGGAAGAGATTACGGAATATCTGAACAAGTATGATTTCTAGCTCTTAGAAATGCTGGCTTTGAAAGACTTGAATAATCCATATGCTTTGGATAAAATAGTGGTAGAATTATCAAGAAAAAAGGAGACGGTTTTATGTCATACTATGTATCTGGCTACTATCAGGAAAAAGCAATTTTGAAAAAGGAAGGACAGCTGTTTTTCCTAAAATGCGAGGAAGCGGATGCACCGACTGGTACAATGGTGCAAGGAAACACGGCCAGATTGATAACGGAACTCCCAGAAAAGGAACAACAGGAAATTCGTCAGATTTATGCGAGTTAAGAAAGGAAAAAGAAGATGATTCAAGATAAATTCTCAATGGAGCAACAAGACAATATTTTTTATGCAAAGCGAAACATTGTAGATAGTATTTATTCCCAGTCAAAATTGGAAGGGATTGCGGTTACCTTTCCAGATACACAGGAAATCTATGAGGGACGTAGCGTTGCCGGATTAAGTGTGGAGGATATCGTAAAAGTAAATAACCTAAAACATGGATGGGAATTTTTGTTTGATACAGTAGATTATCCATTAGATTTGCGTTATGTGCGTCAATTGAACAAAGAAATTGGTGTAGGAATCGTAACAAATGCTGGGGATTTGAGAAATTCAGATGTCAGTATTGGTGGAACATCCTGGAAGCCAGAGATTCCAATTTATGAAAAAATAGAATCGGAGATTCAGGCGATTATGAATGCAGATCTGTCCGTGACTGAAAGAGCGATTACGATCATGCTTTATATCATGCGTTCCCAGATGTTTTTTGATGGAAATAAGCGGACGGCGCAGCTTGCAGCCAATCAGATCATGATTCAAGGCGGTGCAGGTGTTCTCCGTATTCCGGTAGAGTGTCAGAAGGAATTTTTCGCAAAGCTGATTGGATATTATGAAACAGGGGATATGAGAGAAGTGAAACGCTTTGTTTATGATACATCCATTGATGGATTTGTAAAGAAACAGACAGAACAACCGGAAATATCTGCAGAGATGTTCCGAAAAGCGGTTCAGGAAAAACGGTTCCGGAAGTAAAGTTTGCGGACTCAGGGTAACCTAAAGTAACGTAAAGTAACCTAGAATGCACCTTGCAAAGGTGTTATACTAAAATTGTCAGAAAAGGAGATCTCAATGGAGACAAAGGAATATTATGAAATCAATCTTCCGGGATATCTGCAGCATGATTTAGATGCGATGAAAGAAGGAAAATGGCCGTATGACTGCCTGTGGGGAGAATTATATGGTTCCATCAACTGTGCATTTATAGATGGGGATATTACAGAAGACCATGCCTGGTATTTGCGGGAAAAATATTTGGATATGGAAAGAGTCCGATCTTCTGACAAGATGGATTCCAAGTGGACGCAGGGTAACGTAAAGTAACCTAGAAAGCACCTTGCAAAGGTGGTATACTAAAATTAGAAAAGTATAGAAAAAGGAGCGAAGAGGAATGAAAGAAATGTGGAAAAGATACAAACGACAGATCCAGATTGCCGGGGGAATCTGTTTGATTGCAGCATTGGGGATCGGCGGATATGTAGCAGCGAATCAGGATACTGCTGTGCAGACAAAGGTAGAGACAAAACAGGAGGCAAAGTCCTCCAATCAGAAGATTGCGAAAACGAATTCGAAGGATACAACTTCTAATAAGAAAACGGATACGAAACAGGATACTGGAAAAAAGGAAGAAACCAAGTCTGAAAAGACAGCGGAAAAAAAGGAAACTACGGCAAAAAAGTCAGAAAATTCTGATAATAAGAAATCTGCAGAAAAGTCGGATAAGAAAGAATCGGTAAAAGCAGAGAAAGAAACAGGAAAAACAGAATCTTCTTCCAAACCGGAGCAGAAACCGAGTCAACCGGGATCCAAACCAGAACAGAAGCCCAACAAACCACAGACGAAGCCGAGTCAGCCGGAATCTAAGCCGGAACAAAAACCGAGTAAGCCGGAACAGAAGCCGAGCCAGCCAGAGTCGAAACCAGAAAAACCACAGCATACCCACACCTGGCAGGAGAAGACCCATACAGTCAATCATCCGGAAGTGGGACATAACGAGCAGTATGTGGTAAAAGAAGCCTGGACAGAGACAGTCACAGAAGATGTCTATGATCCATGGGAGTGCTGCAACGTCTGCGGAGCGGACTGTACAGCGGATCCATCCGGCCACATGAAACAGCACGCCTTAGCAGGAGAAGGTGGAGGACGCCATACAGAGTATTACAAAACAGTGACGAGAACGGTGGAACATCCGGCAGAGTATGGAACACGCTATGTAGTCGATACCCCAGCCTGGACAGAGACTGTCAGTGATGGATTTTTCTGTACTGGATGTGGAGCAAAGAAATAGCAGGGAGGAGTACATATGGCAGAGAAAGAGCGAATGCAGCCATTCTGGTATCAGGGGAATCTGATTGATCCCAATGAAGAACTGCCGTTTCCCTTAGAGCAGCTGGAAGCGGAGAATGCCTGGAATGACATGTGGGAGGCTATGACAGAAGAGGAACAGGATGCATATATCCGAGCAGAGTTTTGGGAAGGCAAATAAACAAAAGACAGGAAAGAAAAAGGACATTCGAAAGAGTGTTCTTTTTTTGCGCCCATTTTGAAGGGAGGGAGCAAAAATGAGACGATATCGGAACCGAATCCGGATTGCGGATTCTTCCTAACAGGAACTGTTGCAGGAAGAACAAAAAGAAAAAAGGAGGGAAACTTGCATGAAAAAATGGAAACGGATTCTGTCTGCAATTCTGGCGGTTTTGCTGTTGTCAGGAAGTATGCCTGTATGGGCGGCAGAGACAGTGGATCCAGACGAACAGGCAGGAGACATCCAGGAACTCAAAGACAAGCTGGAAGGACTGATCCCCGAAGAAGAGCTTGGAAAGTATACGAAAAAGGAACCAATCGGAGAGGCACGTGTAGAAGGGGAAACGCAGGATCGGAGCAGCTTTTTTGCGGCAGTGGGCTCCCAGGCAACGATCCGGCCGGGAACACCCCATGCTTATGGATCCTGGAATACAACGGAATTTAGCGTACAGACGGAAACGGGTACCCATCTGGGATACTGTGCAGAACCAAACAGTCCCACTCCATCAGGCGTATTTCAGATCTCAAAGTTGAACAATGACCTGATTAAAGCAATGTTGTTGGTTTCAATCGGTGGGCCGGCATACGATGTCAGCAAGCCCTATTTTGAATCACCATCTGTGCAGGCGCACATTCCGGATATTTACGGATGCTGCCATGCAGTCATTGGCTACCTGTATGGCGGATATACCACAGGATTGAATTATAACCAGCTGGCATGGGTGTATAACATTTCCGTGGAACTGAAAGAACGGTGGGTAAAGGTTGTCCGAGATCGTGGTCTGATGGATCAGTATACCGCTTATGTTGCGTATAACGATAAACAGGATATTGTGTGGATTGAAAAAGACCAAAAAGGGAGCATCAACCTGAAAAAGGAGTCTGCCAACCCGGAATTGACAGAGGGAAACAGCTGCTATAGCCGGGAAGGGGCAGTTTACGGAGTTTATAAAGAGCAGGCCTGCACCACAAAGATTGCAGATTTGACCACCGATGCGCAGGGAAACTCCAATACTGTGGAAGTGGATGCCGGTACCTATTTTGTCAAAGAGATCAAGGCTCCCAAAGGGTTTGTCCTGGATAAAAAAGTACATCCGGTGACGGTCACAGCCGGACGGACTTCTATTATGAAAGTCAAGGATATTCCAACGTTGGATCCAGTTGGTGTGCTTTTAGGAAAAATCGACAAAGAAACCAACCAGAATAAACCACAGGGAAGTGCTTCATTGGAAGGTGCAGAGTTTACAGTGAAATATTATCAGACAATTTCTGATAGTGATCCAGGGCAGGCAGGACAGTCGCCGGAGCGCACTTGGGTGTTCCGAACAGATAAAGATGGATTTTGTGAATACAACACACAATATTTAGTCTCAGGAGGCGAACTGTACTTAGCACCGTCTGGAGTTCCGTCTTTACCATTGGGAACAATCACAATTCAGGAAACAAAAGCTCCAGAAGGATATTTGCTGAACTCGGAAATTTATGTAGTCAAGATTACCAGTAACAATGACGGCAGTGAGTTTGTGTATACTTACAATCAACCCAAAATTCCAGAAACCTTGCTGACACTGGATATCGTGAAAGTCTTAAGAGGCAAAGATACGCCAATCTCAGGCGTGGTATTCCTCCACACGGACTCCAAAGGAAACCAGGAGGAAGTGACAACGGATGAAAAGGGACAGGCCGTGTTGAAGGGGCTGACCCGTGGCACCCATACCATTCAGGAGAAAAGCGTACCGGATGGATATACCAAAAATCCAGGTGTTTTGAAGTTTTCGGTGGACGAAAATAATAAGATCACGCTGCTGGAAAATACGGCAACAGACAAAACCGGAACCATGAAATTTACGGTTCGTGAGGATGGAACGGCACAGCTTCACGTAGAGGATGTATTAGCACCGTATCAGCTGATTGTCCACAAGGTGAATGACCATGCAAAAGTGCTGGAAGGGGCAGAATTTACCCTCTATAAAGACGAGGAGTGCAAGCAGGAATTGCAGAAAGCGACCAGTGGAAAAGATGGAATCCTGCGGTTTCAGGATCTGGAAGTGGAAAAGAAATATTATCTGAAGGAGACCAAAGCACCGGACGGTTATCGGATTCCGGTGAATTCGGACGGCACGGATATCGTGTATGAGATCTACACCAAGAGCGATCCGCAAAAAGATCTCTTTGAATACTATGTGAATGGAAAGAAGTATACAGATGCAACTGGAGACTTTGCAATCACGGGAACGAAAGCAGAACGGGAAGTGAATCTGAAGGTGGTCAATCCGATCGGAATGAAGATGCCGGAGACGGGAAGCCCATGGACAGCGGGGATCCTACTGGCAGGAGTTGGAGTAATCGTGGCAGGATATGTGATGATGATAAGAAAGGGGAAACAAGAAGATGAAGAGAAGTAAAGTGTGGATGTTAGCAAGTATCTTAGCATTGGGTGGAATGAGTGTGAGTACGATCGGTACTCCGCTGTTGACGGTACAGGCTGCAGAAGAAGCAACCGTGGCAGCAAAGGAATATCACACCCAGGGCGGAGTTGCCAACATGGGAAGCGGCACGGCAAACATTACCATGAAAGGGAATGAAGGACAGACCCTGGTAGGGAAGAAATTCCATGTATACAAGCTGTTCCTGGCGCAGAATGCACAGGGCATGGAATCCATCAATTACACGTTCAATCCAGCCTACGAACAGGCATTAAAGAACGTGGCAGCAAAGGCACTGTCTGTTCCGGTGGATGATGTGACAGAATATATGGTAATCGATTACATCCAGTCTCTGAACGCCTACAAAGTGGAAGGAGCGCAGACGGAACAGGAACTGGAAGGACGCTACAGCAAGTTTCGGTATTTCGTAGAGGATTTACGAGATGAAATCGAAAAACAGGGTGTGCAGTCCGAGGTGGTGAATGTAAAGGATGTAAAAGCTGACAATTCTGTCCAGCTGACAGGCTTAGCGTTCGGCTATTATCTGGTGGATGAAATTACGGATGTGGAAGGGACACACTCTGCAGGATCTCTTTGTATGGTGAGTACAGCAAACCCAACGGCAGAAATGCAGATCAAATCCGATTATCCAAGTGTGATCAAAAAAATCCAGGAGGATGATCTGCCCCAGAACATTCCGGATAAAAACGGCTGGAATGACATTGGGGACTATGAGATCGGCCAGACTGTTCCTTACAAATACGAGTCCAACATTCCAAACATGAACGGATACAAGACCTATTACTACGCATGGCATGACAAGATGGACAAAGCCCTGACATTCCAGCCGGAAAGTGTGAAGATCACCATTTCCGATGAAAAGGGGAAAAGCTACACGTTGAAAAAAGGGGAATTTACTGTGAACACCAATCCAGGAGGGGAAGATACTTTCCAGGTGGTTGTCCAGGATATCAAAGCAATCGTGGACAGACAGTTCCCGAATTTTAATGCCAAACAGGAAAATACCTATGGACAGAAAGTGACCCTGACTTATGAGGCAACGTTGAATGATCTGGCAGCCAACGATACGGGACGTCCGGGCTTTGAGAATGATGTGCGGCTGGAATTCTCCAACGATGCAGATTCCAACGGAGACGGGAAAACAGGATTTACCCCATGGGATACGGTCGTCTGCTTCACCTATCGGATTGACATTGTGAAAACCAATGACCATGACAAGGTGCTGCAGGGTGCACATTTCCGGTTATACAGTGACAAAGACTGTAAAAACGAAGTCTACGTGAAACAGGGGGATACAGGCTATCATGTGATCAACCGGGATTCTACAGGAGGTACGGATCACACAGGTGGCAGCCAGCCACAGGATGCGGTGGAGATGGTATCCGGAGCGGATGGACAGGTGATTATCATCGGTCTGGATCAGGGAACGTACTGGCTGAAAGAGACCAAAGCCCCGGACGGATACCGGTTGTTAAAAGACCCTATCGAGATCAAAATCATCCCAACCTATACGGATGACCGAAACAATTACATCAAGGGTCAGGGAGCCACTGCAGAAACCTTGAAGGAGCTGCAGGCAACGGCACATATCAAGAGCTTCTATGACGGAGCAACGGAAGAAAATGACCTGCAGCTGGAAACCGATCCGGAACAGGGAAATGCGAACCTGACCGTTGTCAACAAGGTGGGAAGCAAACTTCCAGTGACTGGTACTCCGGCACTGGCAATCCTTCTGATCACAGGAACAGGGCTGATGGCAGTGGCAGTTACAAAAGCAAGAAAGAAGGAATAAGGAATGCGGAAACGATGGGGAATCTGGGTGTTGTTTGTACTTGGATTCCTTTGTTGCTGTCTGCCCCTTCTGGCACATCTGTACAGTCAGAAAGAGCAGGAAAAGGTGATTGCAACCTATCAGAAGACCATCCAGGAACAGAAACGGGATGTAAAAGAACTACGGAAACAGGCAGAACATTACAACAGCATCCTCTACCAGACCAATGGGGCAGCCTTATCTGGGGAGGATGCACTTCTTTTGGGGGATGCGTCTTACGCATCCCTGCTAGATACGACTGGGACAGGGGTCATGGGAAGTCTGGATATCCCAAAAATCGGAGTGGAACTTCCAATCTATCATGGAACGAGTGAAGAAGTATTATCGAAAGGGATCGGGCATCTGCAGGGAAGCAGCCTCCCGGTGGGAGGGGAATCTACCCACAGCATTTTAACCGGACATCGTGGACTTCCCCAGTCGAAGCTTCTGACCCGATTGGATGAGATGGAAAAGGGAGATTATTTCTTTTTCCACGTATTAAATGAAACCCTGGCCTATCAGGTGACGGAGATCCAGGTGGTAAAGCCCGAAGAAGTCTCTATATTAAAGATCCAGGAAGGGCAGGATCTGGCATCGATCATTACCTGTACCCCTTACGGGTTAAACACACACCGCCTGATCGTAACTGGAAAGCGGGTGCCTTATGAGGCAAAAAAAGCAAACAGCATGGGAGAAGAACTGCCCTCTGCAAGGGAATTGGCATTTACCCTGTTGCCGTTTGCGTTCTTACTATTATTCCTCCTGTATATCTGGAGAGAAAGGAGACGGACAATCAATGAAGCGAAATATGATGACAAGATTTAGTGCCGGATGTCTGGCACTGCTATTGACCTTTGGGAGCGTCTGCAGTGTGCAGGCGGCTCAGGAACCAGCAGAACCGAATACCGGGCAGGAGACACAGACCGGGCAAAGTCCAGAGCAGACGGTGCAGACGGGAAGCGTGACCGTCCAGCTGACACCGGGAAAAGAGGGAACCAGCGTAG
>OBJP01001371.1_pt1 | contig 10094 bp, 10 predicted proteins | sample 1519821 | NCBI WGS metagenome assembly OBJP01 (sample SAMN04209218, study PRJEB22552) | human gut metagenome | biome: gut; material: feces | host: Homo sapiens | place: USA: Oklahoma | reverse complement strand
GATTCATTAAAAAATGTCCGAAAAAGTGTCTTAATTTATGAGACCATTATAGACAGGTTGGAAGTGAATCAATGAGAAATATTACTATTTGGTGAAAATAGAGAATGAGCAGATGATGACAAATATTATGTAGATGAAATTGGGAAATGGGTGTAGGAATAAATACAGAATATTTTAAAATTATATATTTTGTTATGGAAACTAAATGATCCCTAGATTGACATATTTTGTTATGAGGAGTATATTAATTAGATGATGAAATTTATGATATAGAGGAGAAATAAATTTGCGGTATAGAGAGTATGATGAGGAACTTTTAAGGAGAATTAAAGATTCAGAAAAAGATATATTACGCAAGTTCATCTTAATTTGCGAAAAATATAATTTGGATTATTTTGTTGTGTTTGGCACTCTTCTTGGAACGATTCGTCATGAAGGGTTTATTCCATGGGATGATGATATAGATGTAGGAATGTTGAGAACGGATTATGAAAAGTTTTTAGAAGTGGCACAGAAAGAATGTGGTGAGGAATATTTTATACAAACAATAAATACAGATCCCGATTATCATTTATATTTTGCTAAAATGCGGATGAATAATACGGTTTTTGTGGAAGATTCATTGCAAAAGACTACGGGAAACGATGGCTTTTATATAGATATATTTCCTTATGACGTCATTCCAGATGATGATATCGTGATGAAAAAATATATAAAAAAATCTGTAAGATTAGGAATGTTATTGAGTATAAGTAAGGTAAGAGAACCACAAATAGGTACATATGGAAAAGGAAAAACAATGGTGTTGACCTTGATTTGGTATGTATTGCATTACACAATGAAAATATTCGGGAAATCAAAAAATAATTTATGGAAAACCACGAAAGCAAGTTATGTAAAATATCAAAATTGTGATTTTAAAAGGCTGGCTACTTTTTCGGCAAATGCAGAAAAATGGATTATTGAAAAAAGTGAAATACAGCAATTACTTAACAGAAAATTTGAGGATATTATTGTGAAGGTTCCAAGAGGATACGATAGCATCTTAAAAAGATGTTATGGAGATTATATGCAACTACCTCCAGAAGAGCAGAGAAGTAATCATATGCCTGTTAAAATTAAATTTCGTAGAGAAAATGAAGTTATTGTTCTCAAGGAGGTATAAGATGTCTGTTGAAGTTTCAATAGTTGTTCCGGTATATAATGTTGAAAAATATTTGCCGCAATGTTTAGAGTCTATATTAAATCAAACATTTCAGAATTTTGAGATTATCGTTGTAAACGATGGAAGTACAGATGAATCAGAAAGGATTATTCAACAATATAGTTTAAAATATCCAAATAAAATACGAGCGTTTTCTCAAGAAAATCAAGGATTGGCAGCAACAAGAAATTTGGCTTTAAAGTATGCAAGGGGGAAGTATATTTCATTTGTAGATAGTGACGATTTTGTAGGAACCGATTTTATTAAAGATTTATATGAAGTCGCGAGATTGAAAAATGCGGATATGGTAATTTGTAATTATACAAAAGTCGATGAACAAGGGAAGAAAATGCGCGTTTATAACGCAAATTTTAAAGAGGGGGAATTGAGGATACCTTCCTACATTTCATGTAATCGATTGATTAAAAAAGAATTATTTAATACATATCAAATATGTTATAAAAAAGGAATTGTTTTTGAAGATATTCCTGTTATGTTAAAAATGGAGGCGGTTGCTGAAAATGTTCAGCTTATATCAAAGGCTGACTATTTTTATAGAAGCAACCCGCAGTCAATAACAAATTCTTTTAATAAGAAAAAATATGAGATGAACCAATTGCCTTTTGAAGCAATGAAAGAAAGTATAGAGTTTTGTATGGAGCAAGGACATGGTTTCAACTATGAGAAGCTAGAGTTTTTTGTTTGCCGAATTTGGACATCAGTATTGTTTGATATGGGTAGAAAATGTGATAAGAAAACTCAAAAGATGATGTGTAAAGAAGTACAAATGATTATGGAAGAATATTTTCCGGTGTGTTATCGCAATTTATATGTTAGCTTAGGGAGGCTGAAGAAAATATCAAAAGTTCAAAAAATAGGGACTTGGTTGTTCGTGAAAGCATATCATATGAATATGTTGTATGTTTTGTTAAGAGTGTGTTCGATTATATAAAGGTAAGATATGAGAAAAGAAAAAATATCCGTTAAAGCAAGTGTGATTTGGAATTCCATGGGTAGCATGGTATATCTGATTTCTCAATGGCTTATTAGTGTTTTAGTAGTTAGAGTATCGGGGGTTGAAGTAGCAGGTGATCTAACATTAGCAATGTCTATTAATAATGTTTTTTATAGTATTGCAATGCAAGGAATTCGAAATTATCAGGTGTCTGATACGAATGAAAAGTACAAAGCAGGTACATATGTGTATAGTCGTATATTTAGTTGTACCGTAACGTTTTTAATGTGTGTTGTATATTGTAATGTCGTACAATATAGCACGGAACAAAAAGAGTGTATTGTTGCGTATTGTTTATTTAAAATATCAGAAGCATTATATGATGTGTACGCAGGGATTTGCCAAAAAGAATGGCGTATGGATTATATTGGGAAATCGTGGATGATTAAAGGCAGTGTAACATTAGTAACATTTGTGGGAGGCTTACTTATTTTTCCTAAACTATCGTGGACAATTATCGGAATGGCAATTTCTTCTTATATTGTTTTATTTATTTATGATATACCCAGAGCTAAATCTTTAACTAAAATAAGTATTGCATATAAAGACATTCAGAGTCTATACTTAATAAAAGAGTGCTTTCCGTTATTTTGTTATTTAATATTGTCAACCATTATTCCTACTATACCACGTATATTTATGGAACGAATTTTAGGTGGTTATGCATTAGGAATATATGGCTCCATAGCAACACCGACATTAATTGTACAAATGGGAGCATCTTACATCTTTAATCCTTTTTTAACATTGTTTGCAGAGCAATATAATTCTGCAAAAATAAAGGAGTTTAGGGGAACAATGAAAAAATGTATATTTGCAATTGGTGGATTGAGCATAGTTTCTTTGGTTGGTGGAAAAGTATTTGGTAAGTGGGGGCTCACGTTGCTTTATGGAACAGAAGTGGCAAAGTACGAATTTTTGTTATTGCCATTAATTTGTTGTACAATATTGACTGCAACAGTGTGGTTGTTTTGTGGGCTTTTGACAGTTGTCAGAGATTTCAAAGGGTTGATAGTGAGTAATTTGGTTGCTGTTTTTATCAATGGTATAAGTTCTTTCTTGTGTTTAAATGTATTTTCTATGCAAGGTGCAAGTGTTGCTTTAAGTATAAGTTTAGTAATAGAGATTGTATTTTTATATTTCTTTTTAAATAAAAGATTGAATCAAGTAAAAAGAAAGGAAAGGTAAAATGATGAAAAATCATACATTTGTAATATGTGCATATAAGGAAAGCCCATTTTTAGAAGAATGTATTTTATCGTTGAAAAATCAAAGTATTGAATCGTATATTATTATGATAACATCAACACCTAGTTTATATATTAGTCAATTGGCAGAAAAATATGAAATTCCATTATATATAAATAAAGGAGAAAAAGGAATTGTACAAGACTGGAATTTTGGATACGCAAAGTGTACAACACCTTATGTGACAATAGCGCATCAAGATGATATATATTTTGAAAAATATGCTGAAAAAGCTATTTTTATGTTAGAAAACAGCCAAAGACCGCTAATCTTTTTTTCAAATTATGGCGAAATAAGAGCTGGAAGATTAGTGGAAAAAAGTAAATTATTATGTATCAAAAGAATATTATTATCACCGTTGAAAATCAAAAAAATGCAGAGTATAAAATTTGTGAGAAGATGCAGTCTTTCATTGGGAAGTTGTATTTGTTGCCCATCAGTAACATTTGCAGTTAGAAATCTTCCTAGCCCGGTGTTTACTGTTAATTTTCGGTCCAATGAGGACTGGGAAGCATGGGAGAAATTATCGAAATTAAAAGGTGATTTTCTGTATTGTTCACAAATGTTAATGGGGCATAGGATACATAATGAATCGGAGACGTCTATAATAATAAAAGATAATGCCAGAAGTAAAGAGGATTATGAGATGTTTTGTAAATTTTGGCCTAAATATATTGCGCGATATTTGGTGAAATTATATGCGAAGAGTGAGAAATTTAATGAAATAAAATAGGAGATATTTAATGAAGAGTGAATTATTAATTATTATTCCGGCCTATAATGAAGAAAAGAATATTGAAAAAGTGGTGTCGTATATTTCACAACATTATCAAAAATATGATTATATAGTGGTGAATGATGGATCAAAAGATAGAACCGCAAAAATATGTAGTGAAAAAGGGTATAATTTTTTAGATCTTCCCGTTAATTTGGGATTAGCAGGTGCGTTTCAAACAGGATTAAAATACGCATATCAGATGGGGTATCAGTATGCACTTCAATTTGATGCAGATGGACAACACCTACCAGAATTTATTCCACTTATGTTGAATAAAATAAAACAGGGGTATGATATTGTAATAGGATCACGTTTTATACAAAAACGGAAAGATCATTCTATGAGAATGTTAGGAAGTCGGATGATAACGGTAGCTATCAAATTGACAACAGGTGCAAGAGTTTCTGATCCTACATCAGGAATGAGAATGTTTTCAAGAAACATGATTGAGGAATTTGCACAGAATCTTAATTATGGTCCGGAACCGGATACAGTTTCATACTTGATTAAAAATGGGGCTCGAATTGCTGAAATTCCAGTCAAAATGGAAGAACGGCAGTTCGGAGAAAGTTATTTAAATATATTGGGATCTGCAAAATATATGCTTAGAATGTTGATTTCTATAATCATTCTTCAAAATTTTAGGAAAAGAGGGTAAAAATGTCTGTATTTTTAAGAATTCTTATGATGGTTGGTGCGATTTTCCTTTTAATATATATGATTAAAAAGATTCGTCAATCAAAGTTGAAAATAGAATATTCCATTTTCTGGTTTCTGTTTGCATGTGTATTGGTTGTAATGGGATTTTTCCCAAATGTGTTTTATTGGATTTCTGATTTGATAGGTTTCCAAGCACCAATTAATATGGTTTATTTGATAATAATATTTGTTTTAATTATGAAACTTTTTTTAATGTCTATTCAAATATCACAACTTGAAAATAAAGTTGATAATTTAACACAGCAAGTGGCAATTAATCTTAAAATTAGCAATCATACTAAGAAACAAGAAGAATTGTAATTATTATAGGAAAATTAATATGATTAATTAAAAAAGGAGAAATTTAATGAGAACATACTTAGTTACAGGTGGAGCAGGGTTTATCGGATCTAATTATATTCATTATATGTTCAAAAAATATGGGGATTCTATACAAATTATTAATGTAGACAAACTGACTTATGCGGGAAATTTAGAAAATCTAAAAGATATAGAAAAAAAGGATAATTACGTATTTGTTAAGGCTGATATATGTGATGCGGAATCTATCAATAAGATTTTTAACAATTATGATGTTGATAGAGTTGTTCATTTTGCGGCAGAAAGTCATGTTGATCGAAGTATTAAGGATCCAGAAGTATTCGTGAAAACAAATGTATTAGGCACATTGGTAATGCTGAATGCTGCAAAAGTGGCTTGGGAATTAGAAGATGGATCTTTCAAAGTAGATAAAAAGTTTTTGCATGTTTCTACGGATGAAGTATATGGATCGTTAGAAGGAGAAGGGGAATATTTCTATGAAACAACTCCATATGATCCGCATAGCCCATATTCAGCCAGTAAAGCATCTTCGGATATGTTAGTGAAATCATATATAGACACCTATAAGTTCCCTGCGAATATTACGAATTGTAGTAATAATTATGGACCATATCAGTTCCCAGAAAAATTGATACCATTAATTATTAATAATGCATTACAAGGGAAAAAACTTCCAGTATATGGAGATGGAAAAAATGTTCGTGACTGGTTGTATGTAGAAGATCATGCTAAAGGTATTGACATGGTTCAGGAACAGGGGAGGTTGTTTGAAACTTATAATATTGGTGGTCATAATGAAAAGCAGAATATAGAAATTATCTATATTATTCTTGAAACATTACAAGATATACTGCCAGAAGATGATAAGAGGAGAGAATTGGTAAGTAGAGAATTAATCACCTATGTGGAAGACCGAAAAGGACATGATCGAAGATACGCTATAGCACCGGATAAAATTAAAGATGAAATTGGATGGTATCCGGAAACTAAGTTCAAGAACGGTATTAAACGGACAGTACAGTGGTATCTTGAGAATGAAGACTGGATGAGGAATGTAACAAGTGGTGATTATCAGAAGTATTATGAAGAAATGTATGACTAAACAAAGAGGCAATGTTAAGAGATGTGGCTGATTTGCATTATTTAGAAGGAGGGTAAGTGATATGAAAGGAATTATATTGGCAGGTGGTTCAGGAACGAGATTATACCCATTAACAAAGGCAGTGTCTAAACAGATTATGCCTGTATATGATAAACCAATGATTTACTATCCCTTATCTATTTTAATGCTTGCAGGAATACAGGATATATTGGTAATATCAACGCCTAGAGATCTTCCTGTGTTTGAAGAACTGTTTGGAACAGGAGAAGATTTGGGGCTTCGAATGTCTTATGCTGTGCAGGAATATCCGAGAGGACTTGCAGATGCATTTATTATCGGGGAAGACTTCATTGGAAATGATAATGTAGCATTAATTTTGGGAGATAATATTTTTTATGGACAAAGCTTTTCTAATGTACTTAAAAAAGTTGCATCAAGAGAAGAAGGAGCTACGATTTTTGGATATTATGTTAGAGATCCAAGAGAATATGGTGTCGTAGAATTTGATGAAAATGGTAAAGCTATTTCAATCGAAGAGAAACCTGAGAAACCGAAATCAAATTATGCTGTTCCTGGATTATATTTCTATGATAGTGATGTGGTTGAAATTGCGAAGAATGTTAAACCATCGGCAAGGGGAGAAATTGAAATAACCAGTGTCAACAATGCATACCTAGAAAAAGGGAAATTACAGGTTGAAACTTTGGGGAGAGGCTTTGCATGGCTTGACACAGGTAGCCACGATTCATTGTTGGATGCAGCAGATTTTGTTGCAGCTTTTCAGAAAAGACAAGGTTTATATATTTCTTGCATTGAAGAAATTGCTTTTAAACGTGGTTTTATTGATAAGGAGCAATTGGTAAAATTAGCACAACCGCTTTTGAAAACGGCATATGGGAAATATTTGATGGAAGTGGCAGAAGGTTTGTAGGAGAGAAAGCATAATGGGAAAAATTAAAGTAACAACATGTGAGATTGAAGGATTAAAGGTTATTGAACCAACAGTGTTTGGTGATGAGCGTGGTTATTTTATGGAAACATATAATTATAATGCCTACAGAGATGCTGGGATAGACGTGGAATTTGTTCAGGATAATCAGTCCAGCTCTAGAAAAGGCGTTTTAAGGGGATTGCATTTTCAGATAAAATATCCACAGGACAAGCTGGTAAGGGTAGTAAGAGGAACAGTTTTTGATGTTGCTGTGGATTTGAGAGAAGGTTCAAAGACATATGGTAAATGGTATGGCCTTGTTTTATCAGAAGAAAATAAAAAACAATTTTTCATTCCTAAAAATTTTGCACATGGTTTTTTGGTATTGTCTGATCAGGCAGAGTTTGCATACAAATGTACAGATTTTTATCATCCGAATGATGAAGGAGGACTTGCATGGAATGATCCAGATATCGGAATTGAATGGCCATTAGAAGCTGGTGTGGAATTAATTGTTTCTGAGAAGGATCAGAAATGGTGTAGTCTTAAAGAGTTACAAAAATAGAGGGATATTTATAATGAAAGTATTGGTGACAGGAGCTAAAGGACAATTAGGCTATGATGTTGTAAATGAATTAAAAAAAAGAAATCATGAGGCTATAGGTGTAGGAAGTGACAAGATGGATATTACAGATGGGGCTTCTGTAGAAAAGATTTTTAAGGAAACAAAAGTGGATGCGGTAGTTCATTGTGCAGCTTATACATCGGTAGATGCGGCTGAAGACAATAAAGGACTGTGTATGAAAGTAAATGTGGAAGGCACGAAGAATATAGCAAAGGCTTGTAAAAAGATAGATGCAAAAATGATTTATATTAGTACGGATTATGTGTTTAATGGAGAAGGAGAAAAACCATGGGAACCCGAGGACGAGTGTGCTCCTCTTAATGTCTATGGTAGATCTAAGTATGAAGGGGAGCTGGCAGTAGAGAAGTATTTAGATAAATATTTTATTGTAAGGATAGCTTGGGTTTTTGGCATTAACGGAAAGAATTTTGTTAAAACAATGTTGAATCTTGGTGAAACCAAAGATGAAATAAATGTAGTCAATGATCAGTTTGGTTCTCCAACCTATACCTATGATTTATCTAGATTATTAGTGGACATGTTGGAAACTGAAAAGTATGGAAAATATCACGCTACTAATGAAGGCGTGTGTACATGGTATGAATTTGCAAAAGAAATATTCAGACAGGCAGATATGAGAGTGAACGTGAATCCCGTTACAAGTGATATGTTTTGTGCAAGAGCTAAAAGACCGCATAATAGTAAAATGGCAAAGGAGAAATTAGATGAACAGGGATTTATAAGATTACCTGATTGGCGTGATGCTCTTACACGATATTTGAAAAATCAAAAAAATGATATATGTGTTGTGGAATAAAATAATAATCTATCTTTTTAGTTTACGTAATGTGTAATAAATAGAGGGAGGCATTTGATTGTTCAATATGACAATCTGAAAAAATTATGATTAGTGTACTTGGTTTATTGATAATACCGCCAGTATTATGGTTGATTTGTTATATGTTGGGTAGTATTTTATTTTTAAAAGAAAAAAGTAGTTTCAGCGAAAAATTAGGCATTGGTTTTTTGACAATATTAGCATTGTTTCAAATAGTGGCATTACCATTTATGTATTATGAGACGAATTTTTTTCCGTTGTATATCCTATGTATTTTTACCGCACTTTTGTTATGTGTAATATTTGTTGTTTTATTAATTAAGAAACAGATAGTAATTCCAATAATAAGCGAATTGAAAGAACTAAAGAAAAAATGTACGGTGAAAAAAATATTAATATGGTGTAGCATTGTAGGGTTAATTGTGTTGCACATATTTTTAATTTTATATTTTCAACATTCAGATCCGGATGATGCTTATTATCTAGCTCAGACTAATACTATTTTAGATACAAATTATATACTAAATGTTGAACCGTCGACGGGAATAGAAAACTTTGAAGGAATGGCTACAACACCGGCATATAAATTGGTTGGATACGAAGTTTTAATTGCAGTAATTGCAAAAGTGTTTCATGTTAATGTTGCATTTTTATGCCATATGATTTTTCCATTATTTTTAATTCCTATTCATTATGTTATCGTATATGAGTTAGCCAAGTTAATTGATATTAACAATAAAGATATTTTTCTACTGTTGTGTATATTTGTCAATTTATTTAGTTCGTGGTCTGGTGCTTCTGCTAGTACCTTTTTGTCATATAAAATTTGGCAAGGAAAAGCAGTATTAGTGAGTTTGATATTGCCTGCGTTATTAATAATATTTTGGAAAATATATCAAGAGAAAAGATTATCTAATAAAAACCTTTTTATATTAATAGTAATATTATGGGCGGGATTTTGTTCGACGTCGGTCGGTTTATATTTAATTCCTATAGCGTATTTTGCGTATACAGTCTCTTTTCTCTTTACATATAAAGATATTAAAAACAGTTTTAGGCTGTGTATCCCAATAATAATTTGTTTGCCATTTGTAATTGTAAAACTAAAAGTTTTATTGGCACAGAGTTTTTTGAGTAATGTAGATAAACTTGGAGCATCCTCGTATTTCTCATCACTTTTTTCGAAATATTTGAAAGGATTACAAAGTTCAGAACCTAATTATATGTTTGCAGTATTTTTTATTATTGCAATAATATATATATGGAAACAAGGGAATAAAATAGAGAAGATGGTTTGTGTATATTCACCCAT
>OBJP01001368.1_pt1 | contig 10115 bp, 10 predicted proteins | sample 1519821 | NCBI WGS metagenome assembly OBJP01 (sample SAMN04209218, study PRJEB22552) | human gut metagenome | biome: gut; material: feces | host: Homo sapiens | place: USA: Oklahoma | reverse complement strand
AGCACGCCGAGCGAGGCGTTGCCGGTCAGGGACGTGGTGGTGGCCACCAGGAAAGTGCCGATGATTGAGGCGGTCTTAGGGAAGAAACAATAGTGAGACCGGGGAACCCTTGAAATCATTGGGGAATCATGGTGGCGATGCATGCGATTAACACATGTTGTTAACACAGATGTGGAATGAGGAGGCGCGTGAGGCTCGTGGTCTGCGACGCATGAGTGTGACCGTGAGCTCCCCAGCTGATGAGCGCAAAGGCAGAGATTGGTTTCACGCGGGACTTGTCTGCCGAAGAGCGGCGATTGATGCAGGGTCTGTGCGATGCTCTGCAGCAGTTGCTGAACAAGCAGTACCAGCGGCACATGTGGGACTGTTCGATAGCCTGAAAAATTTTGCCGCAGACAATCTAGGCAATGTGCTTGGCGGGGATTTCAATCTCGGTTCGATTGGTGATTTGCCGGCGGTAATCGGTGAGCATTTCAATGCCGATCAGTTGGGTGAAATCAACAGGTCGTTGGCGACCATTTGAACGCCGACCGACTTGACGAGCTGCAGGCGCTGGCGGAGGAAAACATCTCCGCCGACCAGATCAGTCAGGTCGCTGGCGCAATTCAGGAGCAGGGTGCCAATCTGGACCTCGGATCCATTGCCGAACAAGCAGGACTGCCCGCTGACATCATCAGCCAGATTTCCGGACTATTGGGCAAGTAGTCGCCTTAAGCTTTAACGCTGACGGTGTTGTCTCGGCTATTGCGTGTTTTGCGGTCGCTCAGCAAATCATATGGGTCGTAGGTAACCGATTGCGAGCGCTGCTGTACACAGATGTGTACGTGGGTCGAAGCGGATTCGTGGTGGCAGGTGAGACAAGCTGCCCTCGCATGGCTGGAAAAGCTTCGGTCTCGTGGAGTGCGATGTTAAAGCTGCTCAGGTCAACGGAATGGCGGAATTCCGCCGATGCAACTTGTGGTTGCGCTCGAATAACCGGCGATTGCAACCCAAAGATGGTGGCGGGTGACATGGACGGCATGCCATAGTGAGCCCATCGGCCGAACATGACATGATAAAGATTACGTATGAAGGGACATTCCAATGAGTTTTCGCGCTAACCTGCAGTACCTACGTGCGCAACGCAACCTGACCCAGGAACGATTGGCCATGTTGCTTGGCGTCTCGCGTCAGGCCATTTCGAAATGGGAATCCGAAAAGGCCTATCCCGAGATGGACAAGCTGCTTATGATCTGCGACCTGTTCGGCTGCACGCTTGATGATCTGGTACTTGGCGATGTGAGTCGGCCTGCCGCGTCGGCTTCTGCGGCCGGTTCGTCGAATGTTGACTCCTCGGCTGAGACGGCATCGCCTTTAGCCGCTTCTTCCAAAACGGCGGGCATAATCGCTCCTATCGCGGAGCTTGCGCAGGATATCACTGGCTACGATGAACATCGCCGCCGATTCGCGCTGCTGATTGCCGGCGGTGTCGCGGCGATTGTCGCCGGGGTTGGCATCGGCAACCTGTTCGATTCCAGCAATTCCATTCTCGGAGCGACGCCGCTCAACGATTTTCTGACGTTTCTGTGCATCTGCGTGGGTGTGATTGCGGGGCTGGCGATGCTGATTCCAGGAGGTCTGTCGCGTACTGACTTCAAACGGCGTCACCCATACGTAGAAGATTTCTACACCGGGGAGGACCGCAGCCGAGAATTGCGGCTGCTGGTAATCGGCATCGTCGGTGGCCTCGCGGCCATTCTGATCGGCATTGCGGTGACGGTGTATGCCGATGACATGCTCGGCGTCTCCGATGGGTGGCCCAACGCGATTTTTCTGCTGCTCTGTGCGCCCGGTGTTTTCGGGTTTGTCTACTGCGGCATGAGATACAGTCTGCTCAATATCAACGCATACAACAAAGCGGCCGAGGACGACCGCAAGGAGCATGCGGGTGAGCAGGATGTCTACGTCAAACTGACCGGTGCGGTGTGTGGCATCATCATGTTGATAGCCACGGTGATCGGCCTGTGCCTGCTGTTTTTGAACCCTGCGGCATTGCGCGGCGATTGGTCGGCCGTTGGGTCAAGCGCCGCGGATGGGGCGATGTTCTGGCTGCCGTGGCCGATTGGCGGTGTGCTGTGCGGCGTTGCGGCCCTCGCCATTCAGCTGGTCAAGGATTATCGCGAGCGCAAGTGATCAAGCGGTGATGGTCCATCGTTATTAGGGCCCGTTGCAGGGGTTGCGAGATATCGCCCGCGGCGCAGAGTTGCCGAGGACTGGCAAATCTTTGCCACAATGTCAAGTGATGAATTCAAAAAATAAAAAAATCGCCCGAACGGTCAAAAACCATTCGAGCGAAATACGCAAAGTCATCGAAATTGGGTAGCATTGAGTTATCTGAAAGATTGCTTTGTTTTGTTTGCAATTTTCACCAGCGTCAGCATAACTGGCACCTCCGTCAGTACGCCGACCGTTGTTGCAAGTGCCGCCGGGCTGGTAGTACCGAACAGAGCGACAGCAACCGCAACTGATAACTCAAAGAAATTAGACGCACCAATCATACCCGCAGGGGCGGAAATATCGTGCGGTAACTTTAACAACTTGCAGGCTCCATAGGCAATAAAGAAAATCAAAAATGTCTGTAAAATCAACGGCACTGCGATCAGTATGATGTGCAGCGGGTTTTCTAAAATGACTTCGCTTTGCCCCATGAAAATCAGCACCAGCGTAAGCAGCAGACCAATCGTAGTAATGGAATCAAATTTGTGAATAAACACATTTTCAAAATACTCTGTTCCCTTACTGCGGGTTACAAATACACGGGTCAAAATACCGCCTGCCAGTGGAATAACCACAAACAGTATTACACTTAAAATCAGCGTATCAAAGGGAACACTAACATTGGAAACGCCCAACAAAAATTTTACGATAGGCACAAAAGCAATCAGAATGATGAGGTCATTGGTCGCCACCTGCACCACCGTATAAGCTGGATTTCCTTTTGTCAACGTACTCCATACAAACACCATCGCCGTACAAGGCGCAGCCCCCAAAAGCACTGCTCCGGCGAGGTATTCTACCGCAAGGTCAGGCGTAATAAATGCCTTGAAAATCACGAAGAAAAACAAGCTGGCAATGCCATACATTGTAAAAGGTTTTATAAGCCAGTTGACAATCCATGTCACAAACAACCCCTTCGGATTTTTTCCTACATTTCGTACACTGTTGAAGTCCACTTTCAGCATCATGGGATATATCATTACCCAAATCAGAATAGCCATCGGGATAGAGACACGGGCATATTCCAGCCGAGCCAGTAATGCAGGGACTACTGGGGCAAAATGCCCCAGCAATACGCCTACCACCATACACAGGAATACCCATATTGTCAGATACCGTTGAAAAAAATTGATCCCCGGATCAGCTTCTTTTTTCAACCATAAACACCTCCTTCAATTCGTATTTTTAACCGTATAATGTGCCCCTCAATTTGACTGATTATTTCCCGGAACGCTTCATCCGGGCAGCCTGTCGGGTCATTTAGTCCCCAGTTATCGTCAAAAGCTCTGCCAATATAGGGACAACCCACATCACAGCCCATCGAAATCGCAATATCCGGTTCCGGGATGCTGTCAAAGGTTTTACTGTATTGGGACTGTTCCATATCAATCCCATACAGCTCTTTCATCAAGCGGACAGCATCCTGATTGATCTGGGGCTTGGTTTCGCTTCCAGCAGAATAGCTTTCAAACACATCGGAAGCAAAATGCTTCCCTAATGCCTCTGCTATCTGGCTCCGGCAGGAATTGTGGACGCATATAAAAGCAACTCTCTTTTTCTCCACTTTTAGTACCCCAACTTATGGATCAGTTTTTCCACATCAGCAGCTTTCAGCACCTTTCCCATAGACACCACTTTTTCATTGACCACCAACGCAGGCATAGACATTACACCGTAGGCCATAATTTTCTCCATATCAGTGATATACTCCGGTTGAATAGACAACCCCATATTGTTCAGTGCTGCTTTTGTGTTCTCCAGCAAGGCATGGCAATTCTTACATCCGCTGCCTAAAACCTTAATACAGCAAATACTGTTGCTTGCCTCATCGCAGCAGCTACCGTTTACAGTCTCGGCCTCATACGTTTCACAAGCTCCATTGCAAGCACAAGCAACAGTCTTTCCTCCTTCCTCTTTTCTTTTGCCAAATCCGAACAGTCCCATAATAGAATCTCCTTTCAAATTTTGTATGGTTACACCTTATCCTTGTTAAATCAACAGATGCTGAAATACGTTAAACAGATAACCCACAATGACAATTCCAAGCGTGCAGATTACGATGAACAGTCCTAACAGTTTTGCTTTTACCGCTTTTTTCAGCATAATAATGGACGGCAGGCTAAGCGTAGTGACGGCCATCATAAAGCTGAGGATTGTACCAAGCTGCGCTCCTTTTGCAAGCAGGGCTTCCGCAACGGAAATCGTGCCGAAAATATCCGCATACATTGGAACACCCACCAACACGGCTAACACAACACCAAATGGATTGTTGCTTCCCAATACCGTCTGAATCCAGCTTTCCGGAATCCAGTTATGAATGATTGCGCCGATACCAACGCCAACCAAAATATACGGGAACACTTTCTTGAAAGTCTCAATTACCTGTTCCTTTGCGAAGATCAGCCGATCCCTCACTGTCAGTGCATCTGATTCAACATCCACGCTGTTTGCATTACGGATGAAATCTTCCACGTAGTTCTCCATGTGCATTTTTTCAATGACTGTACCGCCGATTACTGCAATCACCAAGCCAACTACCACATAGACGATTGCAATCTTTGCCCCGAAAATGCTCATCAACAATACCAAACTTCCCAGATCAACCATCGGAGATGAAATCAGGAAAGAAAAAGTTACGCCTAAAGGAAGTCCAGCGCTGGTAAAACCAATAAACAGCGGAATAGAGGAGCAGGAACAGAACGGCGTTACCGTTCCCAGCAGAGCAGCGATGATATTTGCCCAGATACCATGAAAACGTCCCAGTATCCGTTTGCTCCGCTCAGGCGGGAAATAGCTCTGAATATATGAGATTACAAAAATCAAGACACAGAGCAGCACGGTAATTTTAACCACATCGTAAAGAAAAAACTGGATGCTCCCACCCAAGCGGGATGTTGTGTCTAACCCAAAAACGGATAAACCATTTCCAATTACCGTGTTCAGCCACTTCATTCCAAGCACCTGATCTTGAATGAAAAGCCACGTTAATCGTAAAATCTCCATAAGGTATGTCTCCTTTCAAATTGATAAATTCAAAACTATCGAAATGTTGTCCAAAAGAGAAGCCACCCTTTACAGATGGCTTATTTTACCTACAGCAACTTCCGTTTTGCTCATCATGAGGAACTAAAGATAATTGTTGCTCAAGCATTTTTTTAGCACGCTCTGCGCCTTCGGGATTGATGGAGTAATGAACCCATTTCCCATCTTTACGCCCTTGTACGATGTCGGCATCACACAATATTTTCATGTGATGGGAAAGTGTTGATTGTGTAATATGCAAATCATCAAGCAATTTGCAGGCGCATTTTTCCCCTGTGCGGAGCAATTCTAAAATCTGTAAACGGTTTTCGTCACAAAATGCTTTGAACACCTTTATGGTCTCTGTGTATGCAGATGCCACGAATCTCACCTCACATTCGCTGTTTTGAACTTACATCCTCATTATATTCATAAATTCAAAAATGTCAATATGAATTTTGCGAAAAACGGAAAGATGAACAAGCTGTTTTTCAAGCCAGCGTATTGACACACAAAAAATAACCCCTCCCTGTCAAGGGAAGGGCTATCACAGTACTTTATTCTGTTATTTCCGGGATTTCACTCCCGCGTCGGGTCCTTTTGCAGGAGCAGGAAGGCCAGCGCCACGACGAGCAGGACGGCGATGGAGAGCACGCCGAGCGAGGCGTTGCCGGTCAGGGACGTGGTGGTGGCCACCAGGAAAGTGCCGATGATCGAGGCGGTCTTGCCGAAGATATCGTAGAAGCCGTAGTACTCGTTGGCGTGATCCTTGGGGATGATCTTGCCGTAGTACGAGCGGGAGAGCGCCTGGATGCCGCCCTGGAACATGCCGACCAGAATCGCCAGAATCCAGAACTCCACGGCCGACTTCAGGAAGAACGCGGCGAAGAACACGATGCACATGTATGCCACGACCGCCGCCGTGATCATCACTTTGCAGCCGAACCGGCCGGCCAAACGACCGTAGAGAATCGCGCAGGGGAAGGCCACGAACTGCGTGACGAGCAGTGCCACCACCAGCTGGGTGGAGTCGATGCCAAGCTCGGCACCGTAGGAGGTACTCATCGAAATCACCGTGTTCACGGCATCGATGTAGAAGAAGAACGCGATCATGAACATCCACAACGGCTTGTTCTTCACGATCTTGCCGAACGTGCCCGCCAGTTCGCTGAACGTGCCGCGCACGGCCGAGCCCAGCTGGTCACGGGTGGCGCGATAGTGCACTTGGCGGTAGCTGGTAAGCAGCGGGATGGTGAATGCCACCCACCAGATGGCGGTGATGATGAACGAGGCGCGCGTGCAGACCGCCGTTGACCAGCCGAAGAGCGACGGGCCGCCGAAGATCAGCGCGATGCAGAAGATGAACGGCACGGTGGAGCCGATGTAGCCCCAGCCGTAGCCATGCGAGGAGACCTTGTCCATGCGCTCGTTCGAGGTGGCGTCGATAAGCATCGAATCATAGAACGTCAGCGAGCCGTTAAGGCCGATGGTCGCCAGAATGTAGACGACCAGGAACGGCAGCCAGGTCAGGGGCAAGGCCATTGCGCAGCAGGTGACCACGCCAGTGCCGAAGAAGCCAAGGAAGAACTTGATTTTCATGCCTTGCACGTCGGCGATGGAGCCGAGCAACGGCATGAGCAGCGCGATGACCAAGGAAGCAATGGTTTGCGCGTAGCCCCAGGCGGACACGATGTTGCCGTCCGCCGGCATCAGCGATTTGGCGTAAATGGGGATGACGGCGGTGGACAGCAGCACGAATGCCGAGTTGCCGACGTCGTAGATGATCCACTTCTTCTCGCGGGCGGTCAGTTTGGCGCTTTGCGGCACCGGTTCGTGGACATTCGTGGGATCAGTCATATACACTCCTCGACAGTATTCAACTCAATCTATCGTAGAAGCGCGGACTAGGGTAGGGGAGCCATTCCGGTTGAACGGCGGATGAATAATGCCGGGCCCCTTTCTAAGTGGAGCCAGGGCAGAAAAATAGCTCCCCTCGCTGAGGGGAGCTGGCCGCGAAGCGGACTGCAGGGAGCCGATCGTGGATTCCCCCAGATGAGGAAATCCACTCAATCGTCCGGAAACTATTCGCCGATCAGCGCGATGGCCTCGTCGTAATCGGGGCATTGCGGCACGCCGTTGAGGCTGCGCTGGATGGCGATGGATGCCGCCGCGTTGGCGATCTTTACCGATTCGGCCAGACTATGGCCCTTTGCCAGCATCGCGCACATCACGCCGGTGTGGCAACCGCCCGCCGAACGGGTGTGTACGGCCTTGGTCGGGTATCCCTCGATATGAATCGTCTCGCCACCTGGCTCACGAATCCAAGCGCCGCGGGCGCCGACACGCACCACCAGCGGCGCGCGCAGTGTAGCGCCCAAGCCGTCACACAACTGGTGCATGAAGTCGTCAAGTCCGCCGCCAATGGTGACTTTGCTGTCGTCGATTGGCGCACCAAGTCGCTCGGCCAGCGTCATGGCCTCCTGACGGTTGCAGGACCAGACCGGGCGTGCGAGCACCAGGTCCTCAAGCATATGGTCGTTGACCAAACGCAACGTATTGGTGGGATTGATCACCAGCGTGTAGTCGCGTGCAGCCGGGTCGGTACCGGCCTTGAGCAGGAATCCGTCCACGCCGGTGGCCGTATGGTCCATCAGTGTGTTGCCGCTGATGTGCACCACGTCTTTGGGCTGCGGCTCCAGCGTGTCGAACGTGTCCGAGTCGCCATGAGCCTCGGCGCCATAGGAAGCGATGAACGTCTTCTTCGGCGCGCCGGAGCTCAGCACCACGCGGAAACCGGAATCCTCATCAAGACGATCCTGGCCGATATGCGTAATGCCGTTGTCTTGGAATGACTGGCGGATGAAATGCGCCCACAGGCCGTTGCCCAGAATGCCGGCGTGCTCGGTCGGCACGCCCATGCGGCTGGCCGCCTGCAGCACGCGATAGCTGCCGCCAATGGAAGGCTTCGGATGATCGGCCACGGCGAATCCGCCCTGTGCCGGCACCTCGTCCACATTGAGCATAATGTCCACCCAGACTTGACCCAGTGAAATCACGCTGGGCTCGTGAGTGCCGATACCTCGCCTGAGATTCAACATGACAGCCTCCTTCGTCGTAAGTTGCACGAGGACCCCTTCGTCCCCTGCCATCTCCTATACCGAGATTATATGAGAGTTTGCTGGATGCGGAATAGGCAGTCCGGCGTGTTTTATCGGGCAAACGCTACGATTTGCGGCGTAATTCGCCGCTGGCGAACTGCTGGCGAACTACTTGCGGACCGCTGGCGAACCAATGCCGAGCCGCTCGCGAACCGCTGATGGCCCATTCGCAAGTTACGCTCGAACCGCGCGTGAACCGCCGAAGTTCGCCCATGATACACGCAAGAGTTGCGGTTGTCGGTATTGGGCTATATATTTGTGAAGTTGTGTGTTCGGCATGTCGGGTGAAACCGGCGGTCGAATGCGTGAAAGACTTGACACATCAAGGTTAAGGGAGTCCATCATGGCAGCTCGTTGCGCAGTGTGCGGCAAGGGACCGCAGACCGGTTTCACCGTTTCCCATTCGCACCGTCGTACCAAGCGTAGCTTCCGCCCGAACCTGCAGTCTGTACGCACCACGATTGATGGCGAGAACACTCGTCTGCGCGTGTGCGTCAAGTGCCTCAAGGCCGGCAAGGTTCAGCGCGTGGCCGCGTGAATCGCGTACTAACGTGGAGCAAAACCCGTTTGAGCTTCGGCTCAGCGGGTTTTGTTGTTTCTGCGGCCTAAAGAGGCCGTGCGAATAGAATAGGCCAATATGAGCATCACTATGGACACCACTCTCGCTTCGCTGGTCACCAACAAGCGTCGCGTGTCCGCGCTCAAATCGCTGGGAATCGTCACTGTCGGCGACGCCCTGACCTACTATCCCTTCCGCGTCACCGAACCGGTGCCGCTTCGCGCCATCCGCGAGGCCGCACCCGGCCAGCAGATGGCATTTGCCGCCGTGATACGAGACATGCGCGTGGTGCCGATGAACGCTCGCCGCGGCTACCGACTCGAGGCGACGGTTGACGACGCCGACTTTGCCCGGTCTCGTCGCGTACCCGGCAGCACGGCCCGGCTCACGTTCTTTTCGTATCGTAAATCGTATGTGGATTGGGTCAGCATGCGGCTGCGCGCCGGCACGTCTGTGGTGGTCTCCGGTATGCCCAGCGAATACATGGGGCAGCTGCAATTCACGCACCCCGAAATCCTCACTGTCGCGCCCGTGCCGGCCGGAGCAGGAGCGGGGCTTGAGGGTTACGCTCGGGGTGCGGCATCCGGCAATGGTGCGTTTGCGGGAAGTACCGATCCGTATGCCAGTGTGCAGTCCGCGTATCCGCCGGCCGCGGCTGCCTCTTCCGGGGCCGCGCTGAAATACGACGCCGATACCGTGCAAGAGGCGCTTACCCGCGTCTGCCGGCCCCGTCCGGTATATCACGCCAGTTCGCGTATCTCGTCCGAACATATTCATGAGACGATTCTGGGATTGCTGTGGATGATGGGGGCCCGCACGTCATCCACGCCTGACGGGCAACTCGCTGGCGCTGGGTCAGCCGGCATTGTGGCTCCCACGACCGACACCATCGCCGTCCAAAACGGGGAAGAGAATTCCGGCACGACCGCCGAATCCGGTGCTGAGGCGCTCTCCCAATCCATCCCAGATGTGCTGCCCGAATCGGTGCGCAAGGCCAAGAACCTCATGCATCGGGCTGAGGCGTTCCTGGCCATTCATGATCCGGCCTCCACGACCCGGTTCAAGGAGGCCATCGAAACCCTGCGCTATGAGGAGGCTTTCGTTTCGCAGACCTCGCTGCT
>OBJP01001341.1_pt1 | contig 10342 bp, 7 predicted proteins | sample 1519821 | NCBI WGS metagenome assembly OBJP01 (sample SAMN04209218, study PRJEB22552) | human gut metagenome | biome: gut; material: feces | host: Homo sapiens | place: USA: Oklahoma | reverse complement strand
ATTTGAGTTTGGTTATATATTTGTGTCCGCGCAACGAAGGCGCGGGGAAATGGAGGAAATCATGAAGGAAAGAGAACTCAAAGAGAAATGTTATATGGAAGCGTTGGATGGTTCTATCTCTAACGTTAAAGTTGTACTCAATCATATGAAAAAGATTGATTTACAGGAAGGAATACTTGAAGAAGCAGTACTTAATAAAGATCGTATGCGTACAATTCTTCATCTAGAACTTGCATTAGCAGATTATTGTATTCTTTTAAGAAAGATGAAAGAAAATCAGTTTATTAACTATTTACCTCAGATGAGCAAAGATATTAATGCGCTTATTCATTGTAATCGCTTTGAGTATCATGAACAGATGATTATCGTTTATTCACAAAGAGGAGAAGAGGATATCGATGTTGAACGTTTGATTTCCTTTGGTGAAGAAATCTTAGAAAGTTATGGTTTAAATATCTAATTTTTAAATCATGCTTATTGAATTTCAAAGTGGATAATGCTATTATCTTTGAAGTATACGGAGGATGAAAAGTTATGAAAAAAAGACCTATTGTTTTATGTATTATGGATGGTTATGGATTAACTGATAGAGTAGATGGTAACGCAGTAAAACTTGCTAATACACCTAATCTTGATGATTTAATGGCAATGTATCCAACTACAACTATTAAAGCTTGTGGTAACGCTGTTGGTTTACCTGAAGGACAGATGGGTAACTCAGAAGTTGGTCATATGAATATTGGTGCAGGACGTACTGTTTATCAGTCACTTACTTTAATCAATAAAGCAATTACTGAAGGTACTTTCTTCACAAATGAAAAATTTGTAGAAGCAGTAGAAAACGCTAAGAAGAATGATTCTAAGTTACATATCTGGGGATTATTATCTAGCGGAGGAGTTCACTCTTCAAATGAACATATCTATGCTTTATTAAAGCTTGCTAAAGATGCTGGTTTAACTAAGGTTTATGTACATGCATTCTTAGATGGACGTGACGTAGCACCTGATTCAGCAGTAGACTTCGTTGGTGAACTTGCTGAAGAAATGAAGAAAATCGGTGTTGGTGAAATCGCATCTATTTCTGGACGTTATTATGCAATGGACCGTGATAAGAGATTTGACCGTGTTAACTTAGCTTATGAAGCAATTGTTGATCATAAAGGAAACAGCTTCACTGATCCAGTACAGTTCGTAAAAGATTCTTATACTGAAGAAGTATTTGATGAATTCGTAGTACCTGGTTATAACTCAGCAGTAGACGGTGCTGTAGAAGATAATGATTCAGTCATCTTTGCTAACTTCCGTCCAGACAGAGCAATCCAGATTGCTACTGTTATGACAAATCCTGATTTCTATGCAGATAAGGGATATACACCAGCAACTAAGAGAAATGGTATCTATTTCGTATGTATGATGAAATATGCTGATTCAGTAAATGGTCATGTAGCATTCGCTTTACCTGAATTAACTAACACATTTGGTGATTATGTATCAGCTCAGGGATTAAAGCAGTTAAGAATTGCTGAAACTGAAAAGTATGCCCATGTAACATTCTTCTTTGATGGTGGAGAAGATAAGGAAATCGAAGGTGCTAAGCGTGACTTAATCAACTCACCTAAGGTTGCTACTTATGACTTACAGCCAGAAATGAGTGCTTACCTTGTAAAAGATAAGTTGATCGAAGAATTAGATTCTGGAGAATTCGATGTAGTCATCGTTAACTTCGCTAACTGCGACATGGTTGGTCATACAGGTGTTATTCCTGCAGCTATCAAAGCAGTTGAAGTTGTTGATGATTGTGTTGGTGAAGTATACGAAAAGGTTGCTGAACTTGGTGGTACTATGTTAATCACTGCTGACCATGGTAACGCAGAAAGACTTCTTGATGAAGAAGGTAACCCATTCACAGCACATACTACAAACGATGTACCTTTAATCGTAACAAACTCTCACCTTGAATTAAAAGAAGGCGGAAAACTTGGAGACTTAGCTCCAACTATGTTACAGCTTCTAGGACTTGCTATCCCAGAAGAAATGGATGGTACAAGCCTTATTAAATAATTGAACTATTAAAGCGAGACGTCTTAGTTTCGCTTTTTTTGTATTTGTGGTAATATAGTCGAAAAGGAGAAATGAAAATGAAGAAATTACTCATTTTATGCCTTACTTTAATACTTTTAGGATGTAGTACATCTTCAGTTAAAAAAAAGAGTGTAAAAGGTATTAAAGAGATACAATATACAGAATTAAAGAAACTCATGAAAGAAGATGTTTCTTTCATGCTTTATCTAGGTCGTCCTGATTGTGGAGACTGTCAGGCCTTTAAACCTATCCTTGAAGACTATCTTAATAAGCATCCAAATGAAGGTGTTTATTACCTCAATATCAAAGCATATCGTGATGCATCACTCAAAGAAGATGCCACCAAAGAAGAAAAAGAGTTCTATAAGAATCTCTATAAAACATTTGATTTTAATTGGACACCCACATTAGAAGTCATCTCAAAGGGTTCTGTACAAAGTAAATATCAGTATCTTGATGAAGACTATTATGCGATTAAGGATCGTAGTCAACAGATCAAAAAGAAAAAAGAATTCATTCAAGAATTCAAAGTATTTATGAATCATTATTTTAAGGAGTAATAACTATGAAATGTCCACATTGTCATAAAGATATCAGACCCACAGATCACTTCTGTCCACATTGCGGTTATGATTTAAGAAGAAATCCACCTAGAAGTACAACTATTCTAGGTCGCATGATGAAAGGTTATTTAGTCATCATGTTACTTACTATTGCGCTTCCTATGGCTATTGTATTCTATAGTCAGTTCTTTACAGGAAAGTCAATTACATCTAATTTCCAGCAGTCAAAACTTTATGAGTTAGGTGAATTAAAGAAATCAGAAGGAGAAGAAGTCTATCACTTTGATTCCTCTAGCGCATTTAAGAAGAAATTTTCTAATGCTGAAACATTCATCAAACCTGCTCAGTCTTATAAGAAATCATTAGAAAAACAGTACGGTAAGACATTTACTGCTACTTACGATTATTCTGTTTATTCCAACAATGATCTCTATACAACTATTACATGTAAGACATCTTTGAATGATGATACAACTCTTGTGATTAAACGTACTTATAATCGTTCAAAGACAGATTCTATTAAAACAATAATCACAAAAGATAACTGTAAAACTTTCAAAGATCTTCTCCAGGAAGACAACAAAGAATTAATCACATCAGTGATTGATCAGCCTACATACAATAAGCTGATGAAAGCTTTCCACAATAAACAAGAAGAATTTGAAACAAATAAAAAATTCTTAGGCCATTATGGCTTAGGTGCTTATATCAATGATAGTAAAGTATCTCTAGTCGTTTACCCGGGAAATAAGTACCAATCACAATTTAAAGCACAAACAGAAGGAAACCATTCTCTTGCTCGTTAACGAGTATTCCTCAGGGAAGTATGCATAATGCATGCTTCCCTTTTTTTAACTCCAATTACAGTCATTGTACTGTTTTATATAGATTCTCTCATGACATATATATGTCTTTTTTTATTTAGTGGAAAGGGAAACAAGATGAATATTGTAAGAAGAATAGGTGCTGTTCTATTATCATTACTTATGATAGTAGGGATCACTACACAAAGTGTCAGTGCAGCATCCTATAAAATGGAATGGCATGGTAAATCTACTGCATATGGCAGTACTGTAGGTAATTTCACAATCGATGGAAGAAGAGCCTGGTGTATTGAACATAAGAAGACAACTCCATCGAATCAAACAATGTCCGGTGATTTTTATACAAGCACAGAACCTAAATATGCGAATATACGTAAGATTATGTATTATGGATGGTTTGGTTATCAGACATGGGATGGTATGAATGGATTAAATGATGATGAAAAGAATGTCATTATGTCCATGGCACTCTCTCATGCTTATTCTAATACAACACTTAAAAAAGGTAAGATTGCTGATTTCTATAATTATGCAACTTCTAAACCTGATCCTTTGAATCAGAATAATCTTTTATTTAGTAAGAATGAGTTAAGTACTTACTATGATCAAAATGCGAGAGTACAGAAAACAGAATCAGTCAGACTCAATGGTCCTAATGGATATCATATCACAATTAGTACTGGTACAAATAAAGCAAAGGTAGTCAATGAAACAAGAAACCAGTCTGGTGAAACAGTAGATATCTATGGTGGAGATACAATGCATTATGAAGCAGATGCGACTTATACAGGACCAGTCTATTCTGGTTATAAGTCAGGAGGTTTCACTTTTGCGCCATTAATTATTCATAATGGCAATAATAAATACCAGCATATTAGTACTTGGTATACACTTCCTCCAGAAGTCACTACATTTGCGAATGCACAGTTCCAGGCAGTGATTGGAAGATTAAAGCTTAGAAAGACAGATGTAGGTGGAAAACTATTAGATGGTGCCATATTCCATGTGACTGGTAATAACTTTGATCAGGATGTGACAGTCACTAATGGTGAAATAGTACTTGATAACTTATTAGTAGGTGAATATACCATTACTGAAAAGAATGCCCCTCATGGATATTTAGTGAATACAGCAACATTTAGCACAACAGTTAATCCAGGAGAAACATCAGAAGTCACTATTACTGATGAAGCCCCTACAGGACAAATTCTTATAAAGAAATCTGATGCAGATGGACTTGTACAAGGTGAAGCGTCATTAGAAGGTGCTGAATATACAGTATATAACTCAGAAAATAAAGAAGTAGGTAAAATCATGACTGATAAGACAGGTCGTGGTCAATTAAATAATCTTGTATTAGGTATTTATACAGTAAAAGAAACAAAAGCACCTGTAGGTTATAACTTAGATCCTCAAACTTATACAGTAGAACTTACTTACAAGGATCAGACAACTTCTATTGTATGGAATCATGTCGAATCTCAAGATAAAGTAAAAGTAGGACAGATTGAAATACTAAAGACTGATACAAATAATCATCCATTAAAGGGTGGAGAATTTGGTATTTATGCGAATAATGATATGTATATCGGTCATACCCTTTATAAGAAAGGTCAGCTTGTGATGTCTATTAAGACAAATGACAAAGGTATCGCAAAATCTGGTAATTTACCATATGGTTCATATTATGTAAAAGAATTATCTGCACCAGATCAAGAAGATGGTAATAAAGAAAACTTTGTCTTATCTGATGAAACACAATATGTTAAGATCACTGGCGATAAGCTGTTCTCTATGACTTTTGTAGATACAACTGTTACTGCATCTAAGAGAGATATTGCAGGTACAGATGAAATCAAAGGTGCAAAGATGCAGGTCACAGATATGAATGGAAAGATTATTGATACATGGACTTCTACTAATAAACCTCATTCAATCAAAGGATTAACTGAAGGACATGACTATATCTTAACTGAAATCACAGCACCTAATGGCTTTGTGAAAGCTGAATCTATTAAGTTTACTGTATCTAAAGAAAAGAAGAATCAAGCAGTTGTAATGAAAGATAAACAGGTTAAGATTTCTAAGACAGATTTAACTGGTGAGAAGGAAGTAGTAGGTGCTCATCTAGAAGTAAGAGATGAATTGAATAAAGTTGTAGATTCATGGACTTCTAGTGAAGAAGCACATTATGTAAGTGGACTTGAAGAAGGAAAGAAATATACACTTATTGAAACAACAGCCCCAGATGGTTATATTAAGGCTGAATCTATCACATTCACTGTATCTAATGAGAAGAAGAATGAAGCATATGTAATGAAGGATGGACAAATCACAGTTTCAAAAACTACAATTACAGGTAAAGAAGAATTAGAAGGCGCACAACTGGAAGTAAGAGATGAATCAAATAATGTAGTAGATTCATGGACTTCTACTCATGTTCCTCATTATGTCAGTGGACTAAAAGAAGGTCAAACTTATACACTTATTGAAACAACAGCACCTGATGGTTATGCGAAAGCAGAATCTATCACATTTACAGTGTCTAATGAGAACAAAACAGTAGTCATGAAGGATGCTGAAATTATTATTAATAAGGTAGATGAAGAAACAGAAGAACCTGTATTAGATGCCCAGTTCTCTGTATTTGATATGGAAGGAAATCTCATTGATCAGTGGATTACTGATGGTAAAGCTCATGCAGTGAGTCATCTAGAAGCAGGTAAAGAATATATTCTTAAGGAAACAAAGACACCTAGAGGATATCAAACAGTAACAGATACTGCATTCACTGTTTCTGGAGAAGAAGATTTATTTTTAGAAATCAAAGAAAAGCCGATATTAGTGAATATCCAGGTGAATAAGGTGGATGCCAAGACAAAACAATTAATCAAAGATAAAGACTTTGAATTCACACTTTACAAAGACCCTGATTGTATTTATAGTATGGTTGCTGCCTCATCAAAAGATGGTAGCGCAACATTTAAAGATTTAAGATATGGTACATACTATATCAAAGAAACAAAAGCACCATTTGGCTACCACTTATCTACAGAAGTCAAGAAGGTCGTCATTGATGAAAATGTGAAGGGCGATACATATACATTTGATTATGAGAATACACCAATAGAAATCATTCAAACAGGTGATCCAACAAATCTATTAATGATAATTGGTTTAGGTTTAGTCTCAATGATTTCTATTATTTTCATTCTTATTAAGAAAGAAAGCTAATATTTAGGACTGGAGAAATCTCTCTCCAGTCTTTTTCTATTAATATGACTTTTTTTTATTGAGACCTTCCTATATAATGGGAAATTAAGGAGGGTGGAACTATGAAAATGGTATTTTGTGATATAGATGGAACTCTTTATCGTGAAAATGAACAGATCTCACCTTTAAACAAAGAAGCCTTAACACGTTTTCGTGATGCAGGCGGTCAAGTTGTTTATTGTACAGGACGTCATATATTAGAAATGAATAAAATCCTTGAGCAGGATGGTTATCCTTTTGATTATCTTGTTTTAAACAATGGTGGGGCAATCCTTGATTCCAATAAAGAAACTCTCTATGAGAAACATATAGAACAATCAATTGGACTTGACATTCTACAATGGGGAGTAGATGCCAATATGTTTGTGCATATGTGTGATGGAAAGAATAGTTATGGTTGTTTTAATCATCAATCTTTTGCACATAGTGATAGGGGAAATATACCTATTCCTGACGACTATATGACATTAATGAAGAAAAGTCCTTCATTTCAAATCATTAGCTTAAATCAGGAAGATAATCAGACTGATAGAATTAATATCATTAAGAAAAGAATTGAAGACAAATATGGTGATGATGTTGAATGTCATCCTAATCTTTATTTCCTAGATATTGTTCCTAACAACTGTTCTAAAGGGAGTGGTGTCACTTATCTCAAGGACAAAACAAATGCGATAACCTATACAATAGGTGATTCATGGAATGACCTTTCAATGATTGAAGCAGGAGATCATGGCTGTACATTTAATTATGCACATGATGATATTCAAGAAAAAGCAGATCATATTTATAGTTATGTCTATGAAATGATCGATGATATACTAGGGGGTAAAATATAGTGAGCTGGAGAAATAATTTAAGAGATGTAGAACCTTATGTGGCTGGTGAACAGCCTAAGATGTCTAATCTTATCAAACTAAACACAAATGAAAATCCATATGAACCAGGAGAAAAAGTCAAAGAAGCGATTCAATCTTTTGATCCATTTAAACTAAGACTCTATCCTGATGCAGATGCATCAAAGCTTAAACATTTAATTGCAGAGTATCATGGATTAGAAGATGATCAGGTCTTTTTAGGTAACGGAAGTGATGAAGTTCTCGCCTTAACATTCTTAACATGCTTTAACGGACAGAATCCTATTCTTTTCCCAGATATTACTTATTCTTTCTATCCTGTTTATTGTGAACTGTTTAATATTGATTATAAGACAGTGGCACTTGATGATGCATTTAAGATTAAGAAAGAAGATTATTTTAATAAGAATGGTGGAATTATCTTCCCTAATCCAAATGCGCCAACAGGTGAACTTATGTCTGTAGATGATATCGAAGATATTATCAAACATAATCCTGAGAGTGTTGTTGTGATTGATGAAGCCTATATTGATTTTGGTGGAGAAACAGTCATACCACTCTTAAAGAAATATGATAACTTACTTGTGATTCATACATTCTCTAAATTCCGTTCACTTGCAGGTAGTAGACTTGGTGTAGCTTTAGGTAATAAAGAGCTTGTATCACATTTATATGATGTAAAGAATTCATTCAACTCATATCCAATTGATGCACTCGCTCAGGTGATTGGCGAAGCTTCTATTCAAGACAGTGAAGTGATTAAAGAACATGCGAAAAAGATTATCGCAACACGTGAACGTACTAAAAAAGCCCTTAAAGAAATGGGCTTTACTATGACTGACAGTTATTCTAATTTCATCTTTATTCATCATGATGATTATGATGCAGAACATATTTTTAAAGAATTAAGAAAGAAACATATTATTGTAAGATATTTCAATGCCCCACGTATTAATCAATACTTACGTGTCACTATTGGAAACGATGAAGAAATGGATGCATTCCTAGAAGCTGTCAGAGAAATTATTCAAGCATTTTAAACACATAAGGAAACAATTAATGATATGATAAATACAGATAACATACTTCTATTTGATCTAGATGGAACAGTACTTAATACCGATGAATTGATCTTCCAGTCATTCAGATATACTTTTAAAAAGCTTCTTCCTGATTACACATTATCAGAAGAAGAGCTTCTCTCATTCTTAGGACCACCTTTAAGAGATTCATTTGCACGTTTCTTTTCAGGTGATCAGGTAGATGAAGCAGTACAAATCTATCGTGCTTATAATCATGAGAAGCATAATGATTATGTTACTCTATACCCTCATGAAACAGAAGTATTAAAAAAACTTCATGAGAAAGGAATAAGAATGGCTGTTGTGACTACAAAATTCAAGGATGCGGCTGTATATGGATTAAAGTGTGCACACTTGGATCAGTATTTTGAAATAGTCATTGGAAGTGATGAAGTCACACATGGGAAACCTCATCCAGAAGCAGTATTGACTGCAATGAAGAAAATGAATGTGAATAAAGGTTATATGATTGGCGATAATGTGACTGATATTCAAGCAGGTAAGAATGCTGGTATTAAGACTATAGGAGTCACTTGGTCTTTAAAAGGCACAGAGGGGCTTCTTGATGAACATCCAGATTATATGATGGAGTCATATGATGACTTATATGATTATCTAGAAAGGATGTAATTATGAAAGATATTATAATTATTGGTGGTGGGCCAGCAGGACTTACTGCTGCACTCTATGCAAGTCGTGCAGGTGCTGATGTGACTATTATTGAATCAGGTGCACCAGGTGGTAAATTAAACTTAACAGCTCACATCGAAAACTATCCAGGAATAAAAGAGATGATGGGTCCTCAGCTTGCATATGATATGTATGAACAGGCTCTTAACTTCGGTGCCCAGTTAAAGATGACAGAAGTGAAATCTATTGTAGATGAAGGTGACTATAAGAAGGTTATTACTTCTAAAGAAGAACTAGAAGCTCGCGTAGTGATCATTGCGACAGGAACTAAAGAAAGAAAAATGGGACTACACTTAGAAGATGAAATGACAGGTAAAGGTATTTCTTATTGTGCTGTTTGTGATGGACCATTCTTTAGAGGAAAAGAAGTTGCTGTCATTGGTGGAGGCAATAGTGCGATTGAAGAATCAATCTATCTTGCTGGTATTACAGAAAAGGTTCATATTATTATGAGACGTGATGTCTTCCGCGCAGATGATTATCTAGTGAAGAAAGCACTGAATAATGAAAAGATTGAATTCCACTTCAAAAAGAAGCCACATGCTTTAATTGTAGAAGATGATACATTAAAAGGCTTAGAACTAGAAGATAGTGATACAAAAGAACTAGAAAACCTTTATGTACAGGGTATTTTCCCATTTATTGGTTTATATCCAGTCACTGATTTTGTGAAGGATTTAGGCATCACAAATGAACAGGGTTATATTGATGTTGATGAACATATGGAAACAAAAATTCCTGGAATATTTGCGATTGGTGATGTCAGAACAAAGACATTAAGACAGGTTGTCACAGCGGCAAATGATGGTGCAATTGCTGGACAATATGCTGCTAAGTTTGTTGAAGGGGCTGTAACGAATAGGTAGTATTTACTACTACCTTGAGCGTTACAGCTCTTTTTCGTATATCCAAACCCAAAAAGGTTATTCACTATTGCATGGTGAATAACCTTTTCATATTTCAGACGCACT
>OBJP01001317.1_pt1 | contig 10583 bp, 11 predicted proteins | sample 1519821 | NCBI WGS metagenome assembly OBJP01 (sample SAMN04209218, study PRJEB22552) | human gut metagenome | biome: gut; material: feces | host: Homo sapiens | place: USA: Oklahoma | reverse complement strand
TGCCATGCGATGGCCTCCTTGAACTCCTTTGGTCCAAGTTCTCCACCGCAGTCCCAAACCGTTGACGGTGTATTGGGCCTTGTCGAAGCCGAAACAATCCAGATCGTCCTTGGCCCCGGAGCCGTAACGAAAGTAGGATCCGCATTTTCCGATATAACCGGAATCCCGCTCGGCAGTGTCTCTGACGATTCTGACGATATTGCGGAAATTGCGCATGCTAACAAAAAAGCCCAAAAGACTAAGCACGACAAGCCTCTTCAGCGAGGGCTTCAGCATATCGCAAATGTATTTGTCCCGCTGTTGCCCGGAATTATCTCTGCAGGCCTAATCAACGGAATTTGCAACGTTATTGACTATCAGACCGCATCGGCCTTCGCAACCGACTGGTGGTATCTAACGATTAAGACCATCGGCTGGGGCCTGTTTGCATTCCTTCCCATCTTTGTCGGAATGAACGCAGCCAAGGAGTTTAAGGGCACGGCCATCCTCGGAGGCATAGGGGGAGCCTTCTGCCTCGGAACGTCAGTTTCGGGATTCCCCTTAGCCTCCCAAGCTGTTGCAATGCCCTTCACCAACTCAACCTATGTCGTTGGCGTGGGCGGCATTATTACCGCGCTGCTTATGGGTGTATTTTTTTCATGGCTTGAACGATCCATTCGAAAGATCATGCCCAACCTTCTTGATACGTTTTTCACCCCGCTGCTCACCGTCATCATTGGATCGCTCGTTGCGGTCGTCTTTCTCCAACCCGTTGGCGCATGGCTGACTAACACAATCTATCTCGCCATGGACTTTGTGTACACCAAGCTTGGGGCACTCGGCGGTTATATTCTTTCGGCTGGATTCCTGCCTCTTGTTTCCGTTGGCCTCCATCAAGCCCTCACCCCCATTCACGCGCTGCTCAACAACCCCACTGGCCCTACCGCCGGAATTAACTACCTGCTTCCCATTCTCATGATGGCCGGAGGCGGACAGGTCGGCGCGGGACTCGCACTTTACCTTCGCTCCAAGAACAAACGCTTTAAGAAGATGGTTATGAGCTCCGTTCCCGTTGCAATTCTCGGCGTAGGTGAACCGTTGATGTACGCCATCACGCTTCCACTCGGACGCCCCTTCATCACAGCCTGCCTTGGTGCAGGTTTCGGCGGAATCGCTGCATCCCTGTTCCACCTCGGCGCTGTTTCGCAAGGCGTATCCGGACTGTTTGGTCTCTTGATTGTTCAACCCGGCAACCAGATCCACTATCTGCTCGCTATGATCCTTGCATATGTCGGAGGCTTCTTACTGACCTGGTTCTTCGGATTCGATGAAAAACGAATCGAGGAGCTTTATCCCGAAGCCTAAGGCGATGCTCTAAAACACAGTTGAAAGCGTCGTCTCCCAAGGGACGGCCCGCATTTGAACTGCCTCCCATTTCTTGGACGAATACCCTAAAGTCTAAGAGACGGGAGGCCTTCTCATGCCAATATGCAGCAGAGAAAGTCCAGGAGCGTGGTATCGGGCAGGAGAGACTGTTGGGGGCGCACACGAACCACCGCCACAAAATCAAGGTCGCCTCGACCCGACTGGAGGTCTAGCGGCGAAGCTGCGCCACTGACGCGCGAGCAGATACTCGAACGCGAGGTCAGAAGAACCGAGACCCAGAAGGCCCGCCCAAAACATCTATGGCCCTGAAGGCATCGTCGGCTAGCTGTTGTGTGCCAATAGGTTGTTTACACCGACAATGCGCGACATGGGCAGCAGGCCCCCGCACGCGCTGTGCGGACGCGACCAATTATAGTGCTCGATGAAAGCCGGGAGCGCCGCCGCCCTCTCGGCCTCGGTCGAGTACGCGCGGGCGTACTGCCACTCCTGGGCGATCGTCCTGTTCATGCGCTCGACCTTGCCGTTCTGCCAGGGGCTGAACGGCCTCGTGTAGATGTGCCGCGCGCCGGCCGCCTCCAGAAGCCCGTTGAACTCGCCGCTGCGGTAGCCGGGCCCGTTGTCCGTCATCACGCGCTCGACCCGCATGCCCATGCCCTCGAAGAAGCGCAGGCACCGGCCCATGAACGCCGCGCAGGTGCCTTTGCGCTCGTCGGGCAGCAGCTCGGCGTAGGCGACCCTGCTGAAGTCGTCGACGGCCACGTGCAGGCAGGACGCCCCCGCGCCCCGCGCGGAGCCGCAGCCGCGCCCCAGGGCGCGGTGCCCGCCGCCGTCGGGTATGCGGGCCACCTTCTTGACATCGACGTGCACGAGCTCGCCGGGCCTCTCGCGCTCGTAGCGGACGGCGGTGACCGGGCCCCGCCGCCGGGCCTCGCCGGTGACGCGGTCGACGTCGGCGAGCCGGAGCATCCCGCGCCTCGCCACGATTCTGGCGCACGTCCGCGCCGGCACGCCCGTGACGGCCGCCAGCCCGAGCGGGGCGAGCAGCATCGACGAGCGCGCCTCTCAGACGCGGTCCTCGACCTCACGCGGCGTGGACCTCGCCAGCCTGCGCGGGCGGCTGCTGCGGTCGGACATGGGCTCGCCGGACCTGCTGCGGCGCAGCCACTTGCTCGCCGTCTGGCGGCTGACGCCCATCTGCCCGGCGGCCTCGGCGACCGGGACGCCGGACTCTATCCGGGAGACAAGGGTCTCCCGCCCCCTCGGGGTGAGCCTTGCGTTAGGATGTTGGACCATGGGAGGGCTCCCCTGCTGTTCGTCTAGACAACCCACAGCATGCGGGAGCCCTCCCTATTTGTCATCACCTGGATGTAAACAACGTAATGGCACACAACAACTAGCATCAAACGCATAGCTTCTATTTAGGCCGTCCAAGATTTAGGACGCAATTCAATTTGCAGGATGCCCTCTTTACGCTGCCTTATCCGCACCAGCTCTTCGAGCACGCGCGCGACACCCTCATCATCATTGGTTTGCGCTGTCGTGGCGCGAGCGCATGCGCGGACCTCGCGAGGCGCGTTGGCCATGGCAACGCCCACCGATGCCCGGCGCAACATGTCCATATCGTTCTCGCCATCCCCGAGAACCAGGACATGTTCAGAGGAACGGCCAAGCATTTTTGTCAGCCAAACTAAACCGTTCCATTTCGAGGTCCCAGGGGCGTTAAGCTCAATATTATCTGAAAGTGAATTTGCCAGCTCAACCTTAAGCTCTCGATTGAGCCACGTCATGATGGCATGACGCGCCCTCTCTGTCCGTACGAACAGGTTGATACGCCCCACCGGCCCGTCAAAACCGCGCAAGGTCCGAGCCAGATCGTCCACCGGCCTTCGCGAACGCGCAATGAAATCAATACGCTCGCAAGGCAGCTGGAATTCCCGCACGCGGGCGAGCGCCGCTCGACTCATGTACAGCTCTCCCCTATACCCCGCGTCAGCAGCAATCCAGTCGCCACACCGATGTTCGAGGAATTCCACCAGCTCCGCAGCACGCATCGGATCGAACCCCACCTCGTGAAGCGTGCGGGGGCAATCAGACGAGAACTCGACTTCTTCAACGCTTGCACCGGCCGAGCATACCGCGTATCTAATCCGATGCAGGTCGACCAACCTACTTGGCAGTACAGACACCACACGGCCCGTCGCCGGAACGATCTCGATACCCGCTGCCGCAGCCGCCTTGATAGCATTCTCGGTCCGGCGCGTAATACACTTGTCGGATGTCAGCAGCGTTCCATCCAGATCAATGGCGACCATCTCGACTGCACGTAAATCACTTAATAGAGAATCATCGCGCAAGCCGTTCACCTGCAAGCTCCTAAGTGTTTCACCTGCGCTTTCAATCACCTGACACGCCCGCTTTCTATTACGACGGGCGACCACCTCCCGGCAGCCGCCCGTCATCAATCGCATATCGATATCGATGACCCGCTATACCAGCGGCTCAATCTTCTCCATGCCGCCCATATACGGACGCAGGACCTCGGGCACCGTGATGGAGCCGTCCGCATTCTGGTAGTTCTCCATGATGGCAGCCATCGTGCGGCCGGTGGGCAGGCCGGAGCCATTGAGGGTGTGCACGAAGCGCGTGCCCTTGAAGTTCTCGGGGTCGCGGTACTTGATGTTGGCACGGCGGGCCTGGAAGTCGCCGCAGTTGGAGCAGGAGGAGATCTCCTTGTAAGCGTTGTAGCTCGGCAGCCAGACCTCGATGTCGTACGTCTGGCGGGCGGAGAAGCCCAGGTCACCGGTGCACAGGCTGATCACGCGATAGGGCAGGCCGAGCTGCTGCAGGAGGTACTCGGCCTCGGCCACCATGCTCTCGAGCTCGTCGTCGGACTCCTCGGGACGGGCGAACTTGACCATCTCGACCTTGGTGAACTGGTGCTGGCGAATGATGCCGCGCGTGTCGCGACCGGCGGAACCGGCCTCCTCGCGGAAGCACGGGGTGCCGGCGGTATAGCGCAGCGGCAGCTGGGAGGCATCGAGCACCTCGCCGGCGTGAAGATTGGTGAGCGCGACCTCAGCGGTGGGGATCAAGAACTGGTCCTCGCCAGTGTGGTAGGCGTCGTCCTCGAACTTGGGCAGCTGGCCCGTGCCGTACATGATCTCGCGGTTCACGATCACCGGCGGGATGAACTCCTTGAAGCCACGGGCGATGTGGGTGTTGAGGAAGAAGCACTGCAGCGCGCGGTCGAGCGTCGCGCCGGCACCGGAGAGCACGGTGAAGCGGGCGCCGGAGAGCTTCGCGCCGCGGTCGAAATCGAGGATACCGGTCTCGGTGCCCAGATCCCAGTGGGCCTTCGGGTCGAATCCCTCGGCGGCGAAGTCGCGGGGCTCGCCCACGCGACGGCGCTCGGGGTTCTCGTTCTCGTCCTTGCCCACGGGGGTCGCCTCGCAGGGAATGTTGGGGATGCGGGCCATGAAGTCGGAGACCTCGGCGTCGAGCTCCGAGCGGCGGGCGGCGAGACCCTCGATCTGCTCGTTGACCTGGCGTACGGCCTCCTTGGCGGCCTCGGCCTCCTCGCGCTTGCCCTCTTTCATGAGCATGCCGATCTTCTTGGATTCGGCGTTGCGGGTCGCCTGCAGGTCCTCGACCTGCGAGATGACGGAGCGGCGCTCCTCATCGAGCGCGAAGAAGCGGTCGCGGTCCCAGCTGCCCTGGCGGTTCGCCATGGCGACGTCGAGCACCTCGGGGTTCTCGCGTACAAACTTGATGTCGAGCATGATTCCTCCGTACTTCTCTCTCGTAAAGCCGTTACCGCAGCCCGGGAATCTGGACCGCAGCACGGCGATTCATCGCAGGGAAACGCGATGTGATGCATGTTGATGCATTGCAAGTATATACTGGTGCCCGTTATAACGACAGGCGACCCAGCCAAGAAAGCAGGACGTAACCATGGATGAACTGTTCAATTTTCTCTTTGGCACCCGCACGGGTGTTGCGGTCCTGTTCTTTGCCGGCGTGCTGATTTTCGCCATCGTCGCCTTCGTGCTCGAGAAGCGTACCCACAAGCTCTATGTCGACCGTGGACCCAAGCCCGACGACGAAGACAGCCAGTTCTAGCCCTCGATCACGTCGATGGCGCGGATGAAGGCGGAGCGCATACCCGCCGCCTCGAGCTCCGCCACGCCCTTGATGGTCGTGCCGCCGGGCGAGCAGACCGCGTCCTTCATGGCACCGGGGTGCATGCCAGTCGCCAGCTGCAGCTTCGCCGTTCCGGCAACCATCTGGCTCACCATCTCATAGGCGGTCGCGCGGGGAATCCCATGCTTCACGGCGGCGTCCGCCAGCGACTCGATCACCATGGCGATGAACGCGGGCGAGCAACCGCCCACCGTGCCGGCAACGGAAAGCAGGAGCGTCTCGACCTCGATGGGCGAGCCGAGCAGGCCGAGCAGGGCGAACACGAGCCCGTGCTCATCGGCAGTCAACGTCGAAGCCTTCTCGCAGGCGATCACGCCCTCGTTGATGGCCACGGGCGTGTTGGGAACCGTGGACAGGTGGTGGGTGCCGGGGATCACGCGGTCGTAGTCCTCGCACTTCCAGCCCGCGGCGACGGATAGGATCGCCTTACCCGCAAGCATCTCGGAAAGCGGGGCGAGCACGGTCTCAATCATGTAGGGCTTCACCGCAACGACCACCACGTCGGAGGCCTCGACAACCTGCTGCGCCGTCTCGCAGGCACGCATCCCGCGCTGCTCGCAGCGGGGCACCAGCGCCTCGTAGCGGCCGGCGCAGGCGCACATGTTGCCCGCCGGAACCGCGCCACTCGCGATCCAGCCGTCCGCCATGGCGCTCGCCATGTTTCCGAATCCGATGAAGCCAATCCTCGCATCGTTCACGTTCATGCCGAAAACCAATCTTGTCGTGCGCTCTTCGCGCGAGCCCGCACTCGCATGGGGCCGTCCATACACATATGCAGATATCTTACTCGCACGCCCCAGCAAGGTGCGTTCACGCTAGGATTGTGAACGCGAGGTGTCAGAAAAGGGGAATGCATGGAGGAGCACAGCTTGGCGCGCGCCAAGGCAACAGGCGGAGTCGGTTCGGATAGCGCGGATGGCGCCACATCGAGCCCCGAAGGGCGCATCGCCCTGTTCGACAACCTCAAAGGACTCCTCATCATCCTCGTCGTGCTCGGCCACATCGCCCATCCCGTGCACAACACCAAGCCGGTCCTCAGCTTCGCCTTCGACGTTGTCTACCTCTTCCACATGCCGCTCTTCGTGCTGATGTCCGGCCTGTTCGCAAAGAGCGCATATCGCAACGGCAAACTCAAGATCAATCGCATCATCTCGTTTATCGCCCTGGGCTTTGCCTACCAACTCGCCCTCGCACTCATAAACGGGGCAAAACTCACGCCGCTGCGCATCTGCGCGTTCACCTCGGCGCCGTGGTACCTCATCTCCATGGGCTGCTGGTATGCGATGACACCCGTGCTCGCCCGCCTTGGGACGGTGCGCGGTATGGTGGCCTCGATTGCGATCTCCCTGCTTTCGGGCCTGGTGGACACCTCGAGCGGCTTTCTTGCCATCGGGCGCACGTGCGCTTTCCTGCCGTGCTTCGCCCTCGGTTACTACCTGCGCCCCGCAACCGTCGCGAGCCTGCATGGACGCAACATACCATGGCCCGCCCTCTGCCTCGCCGGAATCGTGGTGGCAATGCGCCTCATCGACACGGATTCATACAGCTGGTTCTTCCCGATGGTCTATGGAGACAACCCATATGCAAACGGGCTTTTTGAGGGAATCGCCCAAAGGCTCACCGCCTTCTTGATGGGTGTCCTCATGTCACTGGCCGTTCTCAAACTCGCGCCCACCGCCACAGGTTGGCTCACCACCCTCGGCAGGCGCACGCTCCAAGTCTACGTACTCCATCGCCTCGCCCGGGCATGGCTGACCTTCCATACGCCGCTGTACGGATTCGCCTGGATGAACGACCCGCTCGCCGGCACCGCCATGGCCATGGCCCTCACCGCCGCCACCGTCGCGCTGTGCGCGGCACCGCAGTTGGAGCGGCCGTTCGCGAGGCTCCTCTCGATCCGCTGGATTCGCGGCGAATAAACCGCCCGACGCCCCCGAGGACCCAGCACCACATGGGGAAGTCCCGATCGGCGCATCGCGGAAATCCGACATGAAAAAGGGGCGCCCGCAAACCGCGCGGACGCCCCGAACCGAACCGCCCCGGTGCACCTTAATGCACCGGGGCGGATGTACGGCGGGAATATGGCCTTAGTGCCAGGTATCGTGCTCCTTCTTGACCTTACGTGCGAAGAAGAGGATCGTGAGCGCCTCGAGCACGCCCACAACGAGCAGCACGGCATTCGGAGCGTCGATCTTAACAAAGCCCTGCCACGACCAGAACAGCACCGCAACGGCGCTCACCGCCAGTGAGCCAAAGGCCGTGACAATCGACGTGCCGCTGCGCGACGGCACGTTGGACGCGCGCATGCCCATCAAGCCCATCACCACAAAGCACAGACCCGAGACGCCGGACACGCCCATGTACAGCGGCGCGGCGTCGGTCCCCGAGATCGCCGTCCCGCCGAACAGGCCGGCGCCGGCGACCGCCAGGCCGAATGTCCACATGGCGAGTCCCGTGATGGCCGCCACGATGGCCACAAGCTTCAACATCTTTCGCGAGCTGCTCATCGCTTCCCCTCTCTCTTCAGGCGAAAGGGCCGCATCGTCGGCCCCCTCTTGCAATCATGATGGCTTATACCCAGTTTACCTGCATGCGGGTATAATGCGCCTGCCCCTTTGCGCGCCGTGCACGCACGCGCATCCTAACCCCGCGGCTCCACCGGGGGCACGGGAGGCGCTGCGGGCACCGGGGCCGAGTCGTTCGCCTGACTCGCCGCCAGCATCTGCTCGAACATGCCCGCGCTCTGCGTGAAATCGGTGGGCAGCACCACGGTGCTGGCGCGACCGCTCTTGGCGAACTCATTCATCATCTCGGTCCACTGCGTGAACATGAAGAGCTGGTTGGCCTCATCGTTGCCCACGCCCGTCTCCTGGATGGTCTCGAGCGAGTCCTTGATGCCGATGGCAATGGCCTTGCGCTGGTTGGCGATGCCCTCGCCGGCCTTCTCCATGGCCTCCGCCTCCGCCTTGGCCTCGGTGACGCGGCGGATGCGGTCGGCCTCGGCGAGGTCCTGCGCCGCGGCCTTGGTGCGCTGCGCGGCGTTGATCTGGTTCATGGAATCCTCGACCTCGGCGGGCAGCGCGATCTTGGTGATGAGCGTGCTCACCAGGGTGAAGCCGTAGGCGTCCATCTGCTCGGACACGGTGGCGTTCACGTCCTTGGCGATGTCGTCCTTCTTGGCGAAGACCTCGTCGAGCGTGTAGACGGGAATGGAGGAGCGCAGGGCGTCGGTGATGAAGTCGCGCATCTGGGCGACGGGCTGCTGGAGCATGTAGTAGCTCTTGTACACGCCGGATTCGCTTGGCTGCGTGCCCATCTCGTAGCTCACGTGGTACTGCGCCGAGACCTCGAGCCCGATGGTGACGTTGTCCTCAGTCTTGACGTCGATGTCGAAGCCGTTCTTCATCGTGCGCAGAGAGACCGTCGCCGCCTTGCGGTCGACGAAGGGGATCTTGGCATGGAAGCCCGCGGGCACGATACGATGGAACTTGCCCAGGCGCTCGATGATGACGGCGTGCTGCTGCTTGACCACGAAGAACAGATTGCCGGTGACGACGCCGACGATTAAAAAGATCACCAGCAAGCCGACGAGACCGCCGAGAAAGTCGAAAATGAAGAACATGTCCGATCCTTAGAACGAAGGGTTCGTTGGGAGCATAATACCCGCTCGCCGTTCACCCCGTTCCCACATACCGCCTGTTTCCCGCGAACGGCGGGAGAGCGGCCCCCGCGGCGGCGGGCGGTATACTGGGCCAGCCGGGGGTCACTCGCCGCACCGCGCCCGCACCATCGAGGCTCGACGGCGGCACCGCCCCACGGCGCCCCGCACGCATATGAGGGAGGGCCCATGGCACGACGCAGCAAGCACGACACCCAGGTCGACCCGTTCAACGCCGGCGAACCCACCCTCCCGTGGGATGAGCCCGACGCGCCCGATCTGCTCGCAGACCGTCACCATGCCGAGGATTGCGCGTTTGGAGAAGAGCCCTACACCAGCCCCACCAAGATGCGTGACAACTACAGCGCTCCAGATTCCGACGCGCCCAAAAAGCCGAGCGGCGATGGGCTAACCCCACGCCAGCGCAAACAGGCCGCCCGGGCAAAGGCAAAAAGCGAGCGCCGCGCCGCAAAGGCAGCCCCCAAGGACACGACGAAGCCGCGCCGCGGCAAGCGATCGGTCTTTAGCCTGATCATCATCCTCATTGCTCTGGTCAATATCGTGCCATCCCTGTTCAGCACGGCATTTGACCTCGTTAGAGACGTTACGGCACCGTTGGCATCCCTCCTTGAACCCGAGCCCGAGATCGATTTCGGCTCGGACCCCATTGGCCCGGATGCGCCGCAAGATGGCGACAGCTCCGGCGATGCGTCCGGCTACGAGCTCGATGAGCAGGAATGCATCGCCCTCGTAGACGAATACCTAAGTGCCGAGCTCGTCAGCGACCACACACGCGACCTGCTAGTGAAAACACTCAACGCAGATTGCGATAGCGCCCTCCTCGGCACCTGTGAAGAGCTTGGCATCGATGCCCAAGCGTGGGCGGACTGGGAGATGAGCCATCTCTCGTATACGATCGACTCCTGCTTTGTGTATACCGAGGACAACACCGCCACGGTCTATGTGAGCTACACGACGGCCGGCGGCATTTTTGAGCTCCAGGATATTTACGATGAAATCGACCGCTACCTCAAGGACATTGACGCCTGGGACGAAGAATGGAACCTCCGCCCACTGAGCGATGCAGAGAAAACTAAGGTCGGAGACATGTTCACCGAGGGAATGGCGGACATCGACGCCGAGCAGGAGACGTTCTTTGGGAGCGAGCTCGTCCGAAAAGACGGCGAATGGGCCATCAACGAAGACGCCATGACCGAGACGATGAGCATGGTCCTCGGCGTCTGGTAAAACCGCAACGGCCCCGTCGCCGGGACCGATATCGCGCTGGTAGGGGCAGTGGGACTCCGCGTGCGGCTCCGCCGCCCGCGCCCCGCTTAGGGCCCGGCGGCCCTCGCGAGCT
>OBJP01001313.1_pt1 | contig 10616 bp, 8 predicted proteins | sample 1519821 | NCBI WGS metagenome assembly OBJP01 (sample SAMN04209218, study PRJEB22552) | human gut metagenome | biome: gut; material: feces | host: Homo sapiens | place: USA: Oklahoma | reverse complement strand
TAGTCTCTACTTCTTTCTGCGCTTTTTCAACCATCTCTTCGATTCTTGCAGGATGGATTCGTCCATCTACGATCAAACGCTCCAGTGCAATTCTTGCCACTTCTCTTCGGATTGGATCAAATCCGGAAAGAACAACTGCCTCCGGAGTATCATCAATAATAAGCTCTACTCCTGTCAGTGTCTCAAGAGTACGGATATTCCGTCCCTCTCGTCCGATAATTCTACCCTTCATCTCGTCACTTGGAAGCTGAACTACCGAGATCGTAGTTTCAGCCACATGATCTGCCGCACATCTCTGGATTGCGGTGACAACATACTCTTTCGCCTTCTTGTCAGCCTCTTCCTTTGCACGTGTTTCAAGCTCTTTCACCATCTTGGCAGTGTCATGTTTCACATCTTCTTCAACAGTTTTTAATAGATAATCCTTTGCCTGTTCGGAGGTAAGTCCTGAGATTCTTTCTAGTTCCTGTACTCTTTTCTGGCTGAGTTCTTCAACTTCAGCCTCCCGCTGCTTCATCGCTGTCTCTTTTGCAGTAAATGCAGTCTCTCTCTGCTCAATTGCCGCAGATCTCTTATCCAGAGATTCTTCTTTTGAAAGTACACGCTTTTCATAACGCTGAAGTTCAGCTCTGCGTTCCTTAGTCTCTTTTTCAAGTTCATTCTTTGTCTTGATGGACTCTTCCTTTACTTCCAAAAGTGCTTCCTTCTTCTTTGTCTCTGCTGTCTTCAAAGCATCATCAATAATTTCTCTTGCTTTTACATCAGCGTTCCCAATTTTAGAATTTGCATCGTTCTTCAACTTGGAAACAGTAACAAAATAAGTAACCGGCATTACTACTATAAGCGTAACAACTACAGCAATAATTATAGGTATCAGCACAGGAGCACCTCCTTATTTAGTTTTCATTGTACAAATACAACACTTAAATTCTATACTGTTTTCACAAATATGTCAAGCATTCCAATCGCAAACTTGTATTACTTGACGGATATCTTCGTAACGAAATCCTTTCCGCACCAAATATCCATATATTTTCTGCTTTTCTTTCGGATCTGTACAGGCAAAGTCCCAGTGCTTTTTGCGAAGAAGCTCCCGGATTGCTTCCTGATCGGAATGCTCTTCATACATCTCTTCCATGATCTCTTCTGCCCGGTTCATATCCACGCCCTTCTGTCTCAGAAGGGCATAAATCTCCCGTCTGCTCTTTTTATCTTTCCTGCTGTCTATAAAGTTCCGAATGTAGGCGTCATCATTGATATATCCAAATGATTTCACATAAGCAATCGCCGCTTCGGTGATCTCCGATGGATAGCCGCCCAGCTTTAATTTATCTCTGAGCTGGGATTCAGTTCTTGCCATGTCATTCAGCAGGTGCATCGCACGAAGCTTTGCCCGCTTCAAAAGAACTTCTTTGATCTTTGCATAAGTATCCTCTGTCAATTCACACTCTTCTTTCAGGTGAAAACGGGACAGTTCGCCTTTGTAAACCACAAAGGCGAACTGCTCATCAACAGATACCCGATACTTTGTCTTTGTAACTGGCTCGATTCGGGTAATTCTCATCATATGTTTTATTCTTCCTCATCCATCACTTCTTCAGCATCTGCCGGAGCAGCCTGTGCCGGTTCTTCTGCTTCCTGCCCTTCTGCACCGATTCCGTAATGCGCACGGACTTTTTCTTCAATCTCTTCCATAATCTCCGGATGTGCTGTCAGATAAGACTTTGCATTCTCACGTCCCTGACCGATCTTTTCTCCGTTGTATGCATACCATGCACCACTCTTATTGACCAGATCAATCTTCGTCGCAAGATCCAGAATATCTCCTTCTCTGGAAATTCCTTTTCCGAACATGATATCAAATTCTGCTTCCTTGAACGGAGGTGCAATTTTATTCTTCACGATCTTCACGCGGACATGGTTACCAACCATCTCTCCGCCCTGCTTCAGAGTCTCAGTTCTGCGGACATCCATACGGACAGATGAATAGAACTTCAGTGCCCGTCCACCCGTTGTTGTCTCCGGATTACCGAACATAACGCCAACCTTCTCACGCAGCTGGTTGATAAAGATTACAACACAGTTTGATTTACTGATAACCGGTGTCAGCTTTCTGAGTGCCTGTGACATCAGTCTTGCCTGCAGACCTACATGTGTATCACCCATATCACCCTCAATCTCCTGCTTCGGAACAAGTGCTGCAACAGAATCGACTACGATAATGTCAATCGCACCGGAACGTACCATTGTCTCAGTGATCTCCAATGCCTGATCTCCGCTGTCTGGCTGTGAAATGTAAAGTTCATCAATATCTACACCGATATTCTTCGCATATACCGGATCCAGTGCATGCTCTGCATCGATAAATCCCGCAATGCCGCCTCTTTTCTGTACTTCTGCGATCATATGTAATGCAACTGTCGTCTTACCACTTGATTCAGGTCCATAAATTTCAATAATACGTCCTTTCGGAACGCCGCCAACACCAAGTGCCAGATCCAGACTCAGAGAACCGGTCGGAACCGTCTCAACATGCACCTGTGCCGCCGGATCACCCAGCTTCATAACTGCTCCCTTACCAAAATCTTTCTCAAGCTTTGCAATTGCTGCGTCTAATGCTTTCTTTTTATTCTCATCATTCATTGTATTATTCGCCATCATTAATCTCCTTATCCCAGATTCTTCGCCCACGCTCTCCATCGAACGAATGTTTGTTCTGGTTCTATATTAGTACATATGTTCTGGTTTGTCAACTACATTTTTAAATCAGATCCACACGTCTCACCTTCCTCGGAGAAGAAACCGAACCCCTCCAGAAAATCTTTCTCGCCCAGATCCTCAAAGCTTCTGACTCCCCCATCATACCACATCTCCCCCTTCCCCCACAACCAGAACACTTCTTCTCGGAAGCCATTGCTGACATAATTTTCGCATTCGGAGGCTCATCGGAATGCCCTGCACAACTAAATCTGTCCGGTTTATTTTATTAAAAGCGCGTCCGTCTTCTATTTTCCCGCAGACCGCCCGTCCTGCAATCTAAAGCTCAAACACCTCAAGATCATCCGGTACAAACAACTTCCCGTGATAGTACTCCCGTCCTTCTCGCGTATAAAGCTCTTTCCTCTCCTTAAGATGCATCTCTTCCGTATGATACAGGATCAGATGCGGAATCTGAAGCTCCTCGGCAAGCTGACATGCTTCTTTCACAGTACTGTGGTGCTTTTCATAAGGCTTGAACTTATCTGCTTCTCCATACAGGCAGAACGCCTCATGGGTCAGCCAGTCGCTGCCTTTCACAAATTCATAATCTTTCTCATTGTACGGTTCGTCACCGCAGCAGGTAAACTTCACTCCGTCCGGAAGCAGCATCGTAAATCCGAACTGCTTTGCCTTCGTGGAAAAAATATCGAAAAAGGTGACCGGACAGCCAAGGATTTCCTTTGTCTCTCCGTGATGCACCGGCACAAAAAGAATCCGGTCATCAAAATATTTCGTCACCTTTTTCTGGATTGTAAGCTCTGCGATCATGCGGATTGATCTTGCCAGCTCTTCATGGCAGTAGATCCGCAGATTCCCCTCATATTTTCCCTGGCCGATCTTCTTCTGCCCGATCATCCGTATCAGCCAGATCACGCCCAGAAGATGATCGATATGTTCATGGGTAATAAAAATATCGTGAATGTCTTCCAGCTGGATCCCGGTGTCTTTTAACACCTTTAAAATACGGTTTCCGCCGCCGGTATCCACCAGAAAATGCCTGTTTCCATCCGAGAGGGCAAAACATGTATTATAGCATTCCGTTACTGTTGCATTTCCCGTTCCAAGTATTGTAAGCTTCATCCGACATTACTCCTGTCTCATTTCAACTACTTCACCTGCACATTTGTAAATACTTCCTCCCGGCACAAATCCTCTCACCGAAGAAAGTGGATAAATATTGGTATGCGGTCCTACTACACTTCCCGGGTTCAGAATGGTTCCACATCCAACTTCTACATGGTCACCCAGCATCGCGCCGAACTTTTTCATACCGGTCTCGATATTTCCTTCCGGCGTCTTTACAACCACCAGTTTTTTATCGGATTTCACATTAGATGTGATAGAACCTGCTCCCATATGTGACTTGTATCCAAGGATTGAATCCCCCACATAATTATAATGTGGAACCTGTACTTTATTGAAGAGGACCACATTTTTCAGTTCGGTAGAATTTCCGACAACTGCACCTTCTCCTACGATCGCATTTCCACGGATAAACGCACAGTGTCTTACCTCTGCGTCCTTTCCGATGATCGCCGGACCGCCGATAAATGCAGTCGGTGCAACCTTTGCGGATCTGGCAACCCACACATTTTCTCCACGTTTTTCATACTCTTCTTCCGGAAGAGACGCACCCAGTTCCAGGATAAAACTGCTGATTTTCGGAAGTACTTCCCACGGGTAGGTCACTCCTTCAAACAAATCCTTTGCGATTGTCTCTTCCAGCGTATACATTTCTTTAACCGTCATTTCTTTCATTCTTTCTTTCCTTTCGATGCTCTGCCTTTGGTTTCTTTTTTATAAAATGCTGCTACCCTGTCATAGCAGCTTCTTAACTGATACTGGTTATTCAGTCCCAGTACTCCGTTGGTTCTGCTGACAATAAAATGATCCAGTTTTGTCATATATTCATCCGATGTAATTTCTCCCTCTGCCACATAGTTAAGCCCCTTTTCCCAGCTTGCCGTCAGCTCCGGATTCAGAAGTGAACGGATAGAATTCAACACCACATCATAGATCATTTCTCCAAGAAGCGTCGGTGTGATCACCTGCGTCTTTTTATTCAGTGCCAGATATTTGATATTGAAGAGCTTTTTCAGGATCTCCGCCCTGGTCGCACTGGTTCCGATCCCGCTTCCTTTGATCTGCGCACGAAGTTCCTCATCCTCGATCAGCTGACCTGCATTTTCCATCGCAAGGATCATGGAACCGGAATTGTATCTCTTCGGCGGTGAAGTTTCTCCCTCTTTAATATCCAGTGATTTCACATCCAGGATATCACCTTTTTTTAACTTCTGGATGGATGCAAAAAATGCGGCATCCAGATCCACATTGTTATCACTTCCATCTCCTTCCGCGTCATTTCCATTTGCATTTTTCTTTGGGACAGGGACCCCTGCCACCTTCAGATATCCTTCTTCCGCAAGTACACGGAAGTTGGAGAAAAACTGTTCTTTTCCGATCTGTGTTATCAACGCCACTTTCTGATAAACTGCCGGAGGATAGAAGATACTCAGAAACCTCCGGACGATCACATCATACACATGATGAGCCGTTGCAGATACCGAATTCAATGCTGAAAGTCCCTGTCCTGTCGGGATGATCGCATAATGATCCGTGATCTGCTTGTCATTGACATAACGCGTCTTTGCCAGATTTTTATATGCTCCATAATGCAGAATATCCTGCATATATGGTGCAGCCATCTGGTATTTACTCAGCCCGTTCAGGTTCTTTGTGATCTCCTTTGATACTGCCGTCGAAAGCACTCTGGCGTCTGTTCTCGGATAGGTGACAAGCTTCTTCTCATAAAGCTCCTGCACAATGCGGAGCGTTTCATCCGGACTGATCTTGAACCGTTTGGAGCATTCGTTCTGAAGTTCTGCAAGGTTAAACAGAAGTGGCGGATTCTTTTTCTCTTTTTTCTTTTCGATGGATACAATCCGGCAGGTAAGAGGGGATGTTCCCTCTTTCAAAACAGCTATCAGCTTTTTGGCCTCCTCTTTCTCTTTAAATCCATTCTCTTTGTAGAGCTTTGGAGACTCAAAATAAGCCGAACCTTTCACTGCACGCCACTCACCGGTAAAAGTATGTCCGTCTACATTTACCGATTCGATCACACGATAGAACGGCGTTTTAACAAATTCACGGATCTCCCGTTCCCGCCTTACGACCATTCCAAGGACACAGGTCATCACACGTCCGACAGATACAACCGTGTATTTATTCCCAAGATAATTTGAAATGCTGTTTCCATATTTCAGTGTCAGAAGTCTGGAAAAGTTGATTCCCATCAGATAATCTTCCTTCGCACGGAGATAAGCCGAAGCTGACAGATTATCGTATTCTGACAGATCCTTCGCCTCACGGATTCCTCTGAGGATCTCTTCCTCCGTCTGGGAATCGATCCACACACGCCGGCGTTCTTTCCCTTTTACGCCTGCCATCTGTTCCACCAGACGGTAAATGTATTCTCCTTCTCTTCCCGAGTCGGTACAGACATAAATCCGATCTACGTCCTTCCTGGTCAGTATTCCTTTTACGATCTCAAACTGCTTCTTTACTCCCGGTATCACCTCATAGAGAAATTCCTGCGGAATGAATGGCAGTGTCTGCAAAGACCATCTCTTATACTTTTCATCATATATTTCCGGATAACTCATCGTGACAAGATGACCAACACACCAGGTTACGATCGCCTCATCTGATTCCAGATATCCGTCTTTTCTTTTCAAATTCAAATGCAGTGCCTTGGCAAATTCCTGTGCCACACTCGGCTTTTCTGCAATATATACCGATTTACCCATATAATAATTTTGTACTCCTGTATTTTCACGCTATAGCAACTCTCACAGCGTTTAAAAAGTGAAGCTGATACCAGCTCCACTTTTTTATCATATCATATTCAGAACATAAAACAAATTATTTTCTTCGAAAAATCTTCCGAATTTTATCAACGAAGCTTTGTTTTGTCCGTCCTTCCGGATGTCTGACGGTGATTGCTTCACGCATAAAATATTCCTGGGAATTGACTTTTGAAGTTCCTTTTTCTTTCATGTAATATTTGCCGTCACTCTTTAATTCCCGCGCTTTTACATTGTCCGCAAGCATGATCTTCAGCATATGTGTCAGCTGTTTCCTGATAGTTTCATCGTAAACCGGACATGCCACTTCCACGCGTTTTTCCGTATTACGCGTCATCATATCTGCGGAACCGATATAGATTTTCTGATCCGCTCCGGTTCCAAAAAGGAAAATACGCGGATGCTCAAGATAACGTCCGACAATACTGGTCACACGGAGATTCTCCGTGTACCCTTTGACTCCCGGAAGAATACAGCAAATCCCACGGACGATCAGATCCACCTTCACCCCTGCATTTGATGCCTCGGAAACCTTCTGGATAAAATCTACATCCGTCACAGAATTCATCTTCATGATGATCCGTCCGTTCGTTCCCTTTTTGATCTCCTCGTCCATCAGCGAAAGCACCTTTGGTTTCAGACTGGTCGGTGAAACAATAATATGCTGATATCTTCCATTGAGATTGCCAATGGACATATTCTTGAAGAAGACGGCTGCATCCTCTCCGATTCCCTTATCCGCTGTGATCAGCGACACATCCGTATACATCGTCGCTGTCTTTTCATTGTAGTTTCCGGTTCCCACCTGCGTAATGTACTCGATATTGTTGCGGTTCCGGTAAGTGATCAGACAGATCTTGGAATGCACCTTATAACCTTCAAATCCATAAATCACACGGCATCCTGCTTCTTCCAGACGTTCGGACCAGTCAATATTGTTCTGTTCATCGAATCTGGCTCTCAGCTCGATCAAAACCGTAACCTCTTTGCCGTTCTCGGCCGCTGCACATAAGTACTCTACCAGCCGTGCCTTCTTTGCCAGACGGTAGATTGTGATCCTGATCGTAAGAACGGTCGGATCATAAGCCGCTTCCTTGATCATACGCAGAAACGGATCCATACTCTCATACGGATAAGAAAGAAGTATATCTTTTTTCTTTACCTGCGGAATCACTTTTCCATCCGTCAGATAGCGGGACGGCTGCGGAGTAAACGGTTCGTCGATCAGAGAACGTTTCAGCGATGCCGGAACCTTATCCATAATCGAAAAAATATAATCCAGCTTCATCGGCATCTTGGTCCGGTAGATCTGTGCCGGTGTGATCTTAAATTTGTCACAGAAATACTTTTCCAGTTCCTTATCCAGCGGCTCCGCTGTCTCCATGCGGACTACTGCCATTCTGCGGCGCTTGTGAATGGTTTCCTGCATCAGCAGGCGGAAATCATCATTGATCTCCAGTGCCTCATCGTCCGGCGACACATCTGCATTCCTTGTCACGAAGATATAATTCTTGTTCGATACCTCGTATTTGTCGAACACCACATCCAGATATTCCATGATCACCTTTTCCATACGGATATAACGGATATCATGGCCCGGAAGATATAAAATATCTGACACAAACTGTGGAACCGGTACGATTCCAATCATGGAAGTTCCATTCTGCTTCAGACTTGCGATCACATACAGTTCCTTATTGAGCAGATGTGGGAATGGATGATTGGCATCCACGATCTGTGGAGACAGGATCGGTAGGATCTGGTCTTTGAAGTACTTTTTCACATACTTCTTTTCCTGCTGCTCCAGCTCTTTTATCGATAGTCCACAGACACCGTATGGATTCAGCAGCTTCTTGATTTCCGAGTAAGTCTTGTCCCGCTCTTTATACAATGGTGCTACAGCCGCAAAGATTGCATCCAGCTGCTCTTTCGGATTCATCCCCGAACGGCTGTCGATCGTGCTGTTATCCGTAAGCGACATATCATACAGGCTTCCTACGCGGATCATAAAAAATTCATCCAGGTTGCTTGTAAAAATGGATACAAACTTCATTCTTTCAAGAAGGGGTACTGAAGAATCCTTTGCTTCCTCCAGTACCCTCTGATTGAACTTCAGCCAGGACAGTTCTCTGTTCTGTGTATAGTTCTGCATTTCTTTTTTCATATTAGCCCACCTTCACTCTTCCTTTACACTGGTATAATTTCATTCTACCACTGAATCAGAAGAAAGAAAAGTTAACTTCTTTTAAACTTTCCTGCAAAAGCTATTTCTTTGTGATAAAGCCTTTTGCAGTCAGTGTCTCAGCACAGAGAACAGCTCCTCCTGCCGCACCGCGGACTGTATTGTGGGAAAGTCCGATAAATTTATAATCGTAAAGGGAATCTTCTCTGAGTCGTCCGATAGAAATTCCCATTCCGTTCTCATAATCTACATCCAGTTTCACCTGCGGACGGTTGTCTTCTGTCATATAGCGGATGAACTGCTTCGGTGCACTCGGAAGCTCTGCTTCCTGCGGGAAGCCTTTGAAACTTTCCAGTTTTTCGATCAGCTGCTCTTTGGTTGGTTTCTTTTCAAAATTGATAAATACGGCAGCGGTATGTCCGTTAAGAACCGGTACACGTACACACTGGCATGTGATCTTCGGAGAATCTGCTTTTACGATCTGTCCATTTTCAACTCTGCCGAGAACACGAAGCGGTTCCTGCTCGCTCTTTTCTTCTTCTCCACCAATGAATGGAATGATATTTTCTACCATTTCCGGCCAGTCTTTAAAGGTCTTTCCTGCACCTGAAATTGCCTGGTAGGTTGTAACAACCAGTTCTTTTGGTCCGAATTCTTTCCATGCTGCAAGGCAAGGCGCATAGCTCTGGATCGAACAGTTTGGTTTTACTGCGATAAATCCTCTTGTGGTTCCAAGACGCTTTTTCTGGTCTTCGATGACTGCAAAATGTTCCGGGTTTACTTCCGGGATTACCATCGGTACATCCGGTGTCCATCTGTGGGCACTGTTATTAGATACAACCGGTGTCTCTGTCTTTGCGTATGCTTCCTCGATCGCACGAATCTCATCTTTTGACATATCAACTGCACTGAATACAAAGTCAACTGTCTTTGCAACTTCTTCTACCTCGTTGACATTATGTACAACGATCTTCTTGACTGCTTCCGGCATCGGAGTGTCCATTTTCCAGCGGTCTCCGACTGCTTCTTCATATGTCTTTCCTGCGGAACGCGGGCTTGCAGCCAGTGTTACTACCTCAAACCACGGATGATTTTCCAGCAGAGAGATAAATCTCTGTCCTACCATTCCTGTTGCACCAAGAATACCTACTCTTAATTTCTGATCCATTTTTATGTCCTCATTTCCTGTTTTGTCTTTTTGATACGCACATTTGTACGCGTGATTTGTATATCATAGCGCATTTACCGACATTTTTCAACCCTGACAATTGAAAAACTATGTCTACTTATTAACGCTCATGTTACTGTTCCCAGTACCTGTGACCAGCAATGCTCATTTTCCTTATAACGATTAGCACTCTTCCAGATACGCTTCGTGAAGCGCGATCACCTTTTTCATAGCTTCCGGTCCAGGTGCACCGATCGTATTTCTCTTATTGACACAGGTCTCCATGCTGATCGCATCATAAATATCTTCTTCAAATACCGGAGAGATCTCCTTATATTCTTCCAGTGACATATCATCTAACGCAATCTTCTTATCGATGCAATAAAGTACCAGCTTTCCTACGATTCCATGTGCATCACGGAACGGTACCCCGTGATTTACCAGATAGTCAGCTGCATCTGTTGCGTTGGTAAATCCGTGTCTGCAGCTTTCCAGCATACGTTCTTTGTTGAACTTCATGGTTGCGAGCATTCCGGTAAATAAAGCCAGGCATCCTTTCACGGTATCGATGGCATCAAATACCAGCTCTTTGTCCTCCTGCATATCTTTATTGTAAGCAAGCGGAATTCCTTTCATTGTAGTC
>OBJP01001291.1_pt1 | contig 10849 bp, 9 predicted proteins | sample 1519821 | NCBI WGS metagenome assembly OBJP01 (sample SAMN04209218, study PRJEB22552) | human gut metagenome | biome: gut; material: feces | host: Homo sapiens | place: USA: Oklahoma | reverse complement strand
CCGTCTGAAACGCCTGCTTGAACTTGGCGCACCGGATATTATCGTTAGAAATGAAAAAAGAATGCTTCAGGAAGCGGTAGATGCGCTGATCGACAACGGACGCCGCGGTCGTCCGGTAACAGGTCCTGGAAACAGAGCGCTTAAGTCTCTTTCTGATATGCTGAAAGGTAAATCCGGACGCTTCCGTCAGAACTTGCTTGGTAAGCGTGTAGACTATTCTGGACGTTCTGTTATCGTAGTAGGACCGGAACTTAAGATTTACCAGTGTGGTCTTCCAAAAGAGATGGCGATTGAACTGTTCAAGCCTTTTGTTATGAAAGAACTTGTTCAGAAGGGGATTGCGCAGAATATTAAAAATGCGAAAAAGATGGTAGAAAGACTGAGACCGGAAGTGTGGGATGTTCTGGAAGAAGTTATCAAAGAGCATCCGGTTATGTTGAACCGTGCCCCTACACTTCACAGACTTGGTATCCAGGCATTTGAGCCAATCCTTGTAGAAGGTAAGGCGATTAAGCTTCATCCGTTGGTATGTACAGCTTACAACGCTGACTTTGACGGAGACCAGATGGCTGTCCATCTGCCATTATCTGTAGAAGCTCAGGCAGAGTGTAGATTCCTTCTGCTCTCTCCAAACAACTTGTTGAAACCGTCTGATGGTGGTCCGGTTGCTGTTCCTTCTCAGGATATGGTACTTGGTATTTACTATCTGACACAGGAAAGATCGGGAGCGCTTGGTGAAGGTAAGGCGTTCAAGAGCGTAAACGAAGCAATTCTTGCTTATGAGAATGGTGCGGTTACTCTTCACTCTCGCATTAAAGTACGTGTGTCCAAAACAATGGCAGATGGAAGCGTGAAGACAGGAACGATCGAATCTACATTGGGAAGATTTATCTTTAATGAAATTATTCCACAGGATCTTGGGTTTGTAGATCGTGAAGTGGAAGGGCAGGAACTCTTACTGGAAGTTGATTTCCACGTAGGTAAGAAACAGTTAAAACAGATCCTTGAAAAAGTTATTAATACACATGGCTCAACTGCAACGGCAGAGGTGCTTGACGCAGTAAAAGCGATCGGTTACAAATATTCCACAAGAGCAGCTATGACCGTATCAATTTCCGATATGACTGTGCCGCCTCAGAAACCGGAAATGATTGAAAAGGCACAGGATACAGTTGATAAGATCACAAAGAACTTCAAGCGTGGTCTTATTACAGAAGAAGAACGTTACAAAGAAGTTGTAGAGACATGGAAAGCAACTGACGATGCTCTTACAGAGGCACTGCTTACAGGACTTGATAAATATAACAACATCTTCATGATGGCCGATTCCGGAGCCCGTGGTTCTGACAAACAGATCAAACAGCTTGCAGGTATGCGTGGATTGATGGCGGATACAACAGGACGTACGATCGAGTTGCCTATCAAGTCAAACTTCCGTGAAGGTCTGGACGTATTGGAGTATTTCATGTCTGCCCATGGAGCTCGTAAAGGTCTGTCCGATACAGCTCTTCGTACCGCTGACTCAGGATACCTTACAAGACGTCTGGTTGACGTATCTCAGGAGCTTATTATCCATGAAGTTGACTGTACACCGAAGGATGGAGAAATTCCGGGAATGTACGTAAAAGCATTTATGGATGGAAATGAAGAAATTGAGAGCTTGCAGGAGCGTATTACAGGACGTTATCTCTGTGAAAATATTGTAGATAAAGATGGAAATGTGCTTGTAAAAGCAAATCATATGGTTACACCAAAACGTGCAGAACTGATTATGAAGAAGGGTGTAGATGAGAACGGTGAAACTCTTACAAAGATTAAGATCCGTACAATTCTTACTTGTCGTTCACACAGCGGAATCTGTGCAAAATGTTATGGTGCGAACATGGCGACAGGAGAGCCGGTTCAGGTTGGTGAGGCTGTTGGTATCATTGCTGCCCAGTCTATCGGAGAACCTGGTACACAGCTTACCATGCGTACTTTCCATACCGGTGGTGTTGCCGGTGACGATATCACACAGGGTCTTCCTCGTGTCGAGGAGCTTTTTGAGGCCAGAAAGCCAAAGGGACTTGCAATTATCACAGAGTTTGCCGGAACAGCAACTATCAACGATACAAAGAAGAAACGTGAGATTATTGTTACAAATGATGAGACAGGCGAATCAAAAGCATATCTTATCCCATATGGATCTCGTATTAAGATTCAAGATGGAGTAAAACTCAATGCCGGTGATGAGCTTACAGAAGGTAGTGTAAATCCGCATGATATCTTGAAGATCAAAGGTCTTCGTGCAGTGCAGGATTATATGCTTCAAGAAGTACAGCGAGTATATCGACTTCAGGGTGTTGAGATCAACGATAAGCATATCGAAGTGATCGTGCGTCAGATGCTTAAGAAAATCCGTATCGAAGAAGCTGGAGATACAGAATTCCTTCCGGGAACAAATGTGGATATCCTTGAGTTTGAAGATGTGAATAAAGCGTTGGAAGATGAAGGAAAAGAACCGGCAACAGGCGAACAGATTATGCTTGGTATTACAAAAGCATCTCTTGCAACCAACTCCTTCCTGTCAGCAGCTTCCTTCCAGGAGACAACAAAGGTTCTGACAGAAGCAGCAATTAAAGGTAAGATTGACCCATTGGTAGGTCTGAAAGAAAATGTTATCATTGGTAAACATATTCCGGCTGGTACGGGTATGAATAAATATCGTGATATTCATTTGGATTCTAATGCAGTTAAAGTAGAAGAATCTGAAGCTTCAGATGAGATGGAAGAAGAGACAGTAAAGCAAGCAGGTACACTGGAACTCGTTGATGAGATAGAGACAGAAGAAGTGCTTGCAGAAGAGTAGAAAAAGTCTGATCTTGATTCGGAAATATAAGAGTAGTATAAAAGTGAGGCGTATTTTATATGTCTCACTTTTTTTTTCGAAATGTTGACAGATTGCATAAAGAAGACTATAATTAAAAGGCAGTGCAAGGGAAAGTGCACAATACATAATAAAGTAAATGCATAATACAATTAGGAGGGAATGCTACTATGATGGATGCAGGAAAATTAGGTAGAATTTTAAAATCAATGGAAGAGCATGATGTGCCACAGCTCATTATCTCTGACCCACTGGCGATTTATTACCTTGTTGGAAAGAAAATCGCACCAGGTGAGAGAATGTTAGCCCTTTTACTTAACGTAAACGGTAATCACAAAATGGTGATCAACGAATTATTCCCACAGGACGAAGATCTTGGAGTAGAACTTGTATGGTATAACGATATTCAGGATGGTGTTGAGATCTTAAGCCAGTTTGTTGAAAAAGATAAAACAGTTGGTATCGATAAGACATGGCCATCCAGATTCTTGATCAGACTTCAGGAATTAGGAGCAGGAAGCAAATTCGTGAACGGTTCTCCGATCGTTGACTATGTAAGAATGATCAAAGATGAGCATGAGCAGGAATTAATGAGAAAAGCTTCTTTAGAGAACGACAAGATCATGGAGCAGCTTATCCCTATGGTTGTAAAAGGATATACAGAGCTTGAACTTAATGCAATTGTTCGTGATATGTACAAGAAAACAGGACATTCTGACGTGTCTTTCGATCCAATCACAGGTTACGGAAGATCAGGAGCTGATCCGCACCACGTAACAGATAATACAAAAGGAAAACGCGGAGATTCTGTAGTTCTTGATATCGGTGGTATTCTTGATAACTATTGTTCTGACATGACAAGAACTGTATTTATCGGCGAAGTATCTGATAGAGCAAGAGAAGTATACGAAGTAGTTAAAGAGGCTCAGGCAAGAGGTCTTGCAGCTGCAAAACCAGGCAACAGAATGTGTGATGTTGACTTAGCATGCAGAAACTACATTGAAGAAAAAGGATTTGGAAAATATTTCACACACAGAACAGGTCATTCTATCGGTATGGAAGACCACGAGTTCGGTGATGTATCTTCTGTAAATGAGGATATCATTCAGGTTGGACAGTGCTTCTCTGTTGAGCCGGGTATCTACCTTCCGGATGAAGAAATCGGTGTTCGTATCGAAGACCTTGTAATCATCACAGAAGATGGATGTGAAGTACTGAACCACTTTACAAAAGATCTGATCGTAGTTCCAGAGGAATAAGAACGAAAGAATCGATATGGATTAAAGAAATAATGAAAAGAAGGAGTTCTCGAATAAGAGAACTCCTTTTTAGGTTGAAGTGATAATGTTTATTCTGTTTCTAGAATCTCGCGCATAATCTGCTCGACAGAATCAGTAACCTTATCGGCATGATCGGCTACGCCAGAAGCTGCATTTTTCATGGCATAACCTGTCCCTGCAAGCTGAAGCATTTCAAGGTCATTATACTGATCCCCGAAGGCAATCCCGTCAGCCGGGGATAGACCAAGATGGTTGAGAAGATTGGAAAGAGCAAGTCCTTTGTTGGCGTTGGGGGCGATGAAATCAACCCATATATTGCCGGAAGTCACCACTTTGATTTCAGATCGGAATTGATCTTTGAAAAAAGGAAGTAACTTTTGCGGATTGTGGAAATCGCACATGGCAATTTTTAAAAATGGTTTTTCAATTTGTTTAAGGTCATCGACGACATCCATATCATATTTGATTGTATTCAAGAGGTGCGAAATAAAGTGTTCATCCTTGGAATCTGTATAGCATCGACCTTCACAGGATAAAAGACAGCTGCAGGAATCGTAGTGTCTGGAAGCTTCAATAATGCGAAGACCGAGATTCCGATCAATCTCTCCGCGAGAAATGATTTTATGGTTGTGAATGCATAAAGAACCATTTTCGGCAATGTAGGATATGTCATCCTGTACAGGTTCAAACATCCGGTACATATTGTTGTATTGACGTCCACTGGCAGCAATAAAATGGATTCCGCGTTTTTTTAACGCGCGGATCAAGTCAAAAATCTCTTCGGGCAGATGTTGCGCGCCATTATGAAGTAAAGTTCCGTCAAGGTCACTGGCTATATATTTTATCATATAAACTCTCCTTTTTAATCTTATGTTGCTTAATCGATCCTTACCCATTATAATATAAAAAGAATATGAATGGAAGTTGAGGTTTAATAATATGAAAATAGGAATTGGAAATGATCATGCAGCAGTAGAAATGAAGAATGAAGTTGTTGCTTATTTGAAAGAAAAGGGCTGTGAAGTTGTAAACTACGGAACAGATACTCATGAGAGCTGCAATTATCCGGAATATGGTGAAAAAGTAGGACGTGCTGTAGTGGCTGGAGAAGTGGATCTTGGTATTCTGATTTGCGGAACAGGTGTTGGAATTTCTCTTGCTGCGAATAAGGTGAAAGGTGTAAGAGCAGTTGTGTGTTCCGAACCATATTCAGCAAAATTATCCAGACAGCATAATAATACGAATGTTCTTGCTTTCGGAGCGAGGGTGATCGGTATTGAGATGGCAAAAATGATCATTGATGAGTGGTTAGATGCTGAGTTTATGGGAGGAAGACATCAGACACGTGTAGATATGATCATGGCGATCGAGGAAAAATAAGAAAGCGAGATAGGTGGAGGACGTAGGCTGTGTCAGACAGATTAGAATTTCAAGGGAAATTGCAGGGATTGTTAGAGCTTGCAAAGTCCAAAGGACAGAAGATTGCGCTGGAAGAAGTGGAAAACTACTTTGACAAAGATTGTTTGAGCAAGGAGCAGTTACAGCTTGTCTGTGAATACTTACTTTCACAAAAGGTGGCGGTCAGTGGATTTGAGAAAAATAACACTGCGATACAAGAGGGAGAAGCGGAGAAAGAGTCTGCAGAACTTCCGACCCTTAGCGAAGAAGAACAGAAGTATGTAGAGTCGTATCTCATGGAACTAAAAGAAATGAGAGCGGACAGCGAAGCAGAAATACGAATGGCGTCTCTTTTCCCGAAAGTAGTTGAAGAGGCGGTTAAATTAAATCATCCGCAAGTCTTTATCGGTGATGTGATCCAGGAAGGAAATGTCAGTCTTATGCAGGCGTTGTCTGAAATGCCCGAGGCACAGGATATTTCGATTATGGAAGAAGTGCGGGTGGGAATGCTGGCTTTAATTGAAGCACAGACAGAGGTAAAGCGTCAGGATAAACGAATGGTAGAGCAAGTCTCTGAATTGGATGAGGCAATTCGTTCTATGACGGAAGAATTAGGAAGAAAAGTGGCTGTCGATGAGCTGGCGGAACGTCTTGGAATCGGGGAAGAGCAGATTGCAGAGATTTTGAAACTGGCTGGAGAAGACGTAGATAATTAAAAGAGGCAATGAATTATAAAAAGGGGCTGTTTTTTCACAGCTCCTTTTCTTTGTCTTCCTTGCAGGAAATAAGTTCATATGTACCATAGATTCGTCCGAGGATTGTTCCGAGACATTCAAAATTATCTTCCGGACGAATGTCAACATCTGTATCATTCGCATTTAGAGAGCGAAGGCGGCGAATGTCATTGGCGTTGTGCATTATGCGCAGATAATATACATTGTTTAGACGAAAAAGACCGATTTCATTGTGCTTTGCCGGTTTATGATTGAGAGCAACGATATCGTATTTCTTAAATACAGGCTCATAACGGTCAATCTGAATTTGCAGACAGTATTCCATGCCGGGAAGGGAATATTTTTTTCGGAACCGTATGCGCTTGTGTTCTTCGGGGAAGAGAAAACCGGAGTTGATTCTTCGCATTCCCGGAAAGGCGCAGGGGAATTCCACCCAGTCTTTAGATGTGCTTTTGCTGTATTCTTCATCGATTGTCTGACGTACATTTTGTTTTCCGGATTCGCTGAGTCTTCGGTATTTAAATAAAGCTTCCTGCTCATCGGGGCTTAATTCGTGACCGAAATATTCATTGATCTTGTTGTTTGTAAGATAATCCTGATATAGGTAGTTTGCATCAATCTTAAGAGCAAGTATAAGCGCAATCAGAGTATCAGGCTTCGGATAACTAATTCCGTTTTCATAGTTTGCGATTGAAGAAGCGGTGACATGAATCTGTTCGGCAAGCTCAATTCTAGAGAGTCCGAGTTCTGTTCGACGGGATCGCAGTTTGTTACCAATTTCCATTAAGAATCTCCTCGTATATTATAATACCTGTTTCACCTTTACTTAAACAGTATACTACAAGAAACTTGTAAAATCAACATATATTTACAAGATGCTTGTTGACAATAATTGTATTATAGCGTAAACTATGAGAGTAATCATGTAAAAGTTGAAGAGCTATTTTTTGTTTTTGTGGAAAAAGTCGGAATATTTTCCGTGAAAGAAAGGAATGAGGAAAAACATGAGAGACGATACAATGGACGTACTTTTGCGCATTGGAATGCCAGCCAGTGCCAAAGGGCTTACTTACATTTGTGATGCGATCGAATTGTTTGACACGGATCCTTACTATCCAGAAGGGAAGATCTGTTCTTTATACAATGATATTGCACACAGACATGATACGACGTCGTCCAGAGTTGAACGGGCAATTCGCCACGCTTTTGATGCAGCAATTACGAGGGGAGACAAGAAGCTGCTGGGACAGTATTTAGATGTGGCTAATACGCAGAATTCGAATTTATTAAGAAGTCTTTATTTTCGATTAAAGAGAGAAAAAAAGAACCGATGCAAAACTTGCAATGTAGAAAATTGTGTGGTGAAGGAACAGATTTATCAAGAAGCTATGGTGAGCTTTTACAAGGATATTGAAGGTATGATGGCGCGCCGGATGAAAATGGTGTAGAGATCAGTAACAAGCGGATGTGGTCCTGCATATGTTACATAAGAGAAGCAACAGGTAAGAGGTGTGAGGATAATGCCTTATTCAATTATGTTAGATGCAGGACACGGTGGTGCCAGAGATCCGGGGGCAGTATACAATGGACGCAGGGAAAAGGATGATACCTTGAAATTAGCGTTGGGAATTGGGGAGATATTACAGAATCAGGGGATTGATGTGGAATATACGAGAACAACAGATGTATATGAAACACCCTATGAAAAGGCTATGGAAGCAAATGAAGCGGATGTGGATTATTTTGTGTCAATCCATCGGAATTCATTTCCGACAGATAACCAGGTGTCCGGTGTGGAGAGTCTGGTGTATGATCTGTCAGGAATCAAATATGAGATGGCGCAGAATATCAATGCGCAATTAGAAACAATAGGATTTGTTAATCTGGGAGTGAAAGCAAGGCCGAATCTTGTTGTCCTTAAGAAGACAAAGATGCCGGCTGTTCTTGTAGAAGTGGGGTTTATTAATTCGGATACCGACAATCAGCTCTTCGATGAAAATTTTGAAGCCATTGCGCAGACGATTGCGGATGGCATTTTAGATACGTTAAAGCCGGAAGGGGCGAAACCTTATTATCGTGTGCAGGTAGGATTGTTTCGAAATTGGAACTATGCACAGCGACTTATGGAAGAACTTCAAGGAAGAGGATTTCCGGCCTTCCTTGATGATTCGGGACCGTTTATCAGTGTTCAAGTCGGTGGTTATGATGATTTGGAAAAAGCGGCTCAAATGGAGAAAAAACTTCGTAGATCAGGCTATGATACACTGATTATAAGTTGAAAATTTACAAAGATTTATCATAGAAGCTTCTTTGTTTTTTACAAGGCTTTTTTATAATCTATGATATAAAGAAGCACGAAAACAGAGGAGGCTACAGAATGAATAGATATATATGGGAAATTGTTAGCAGATATTGTTCAGAGGAATACAGGGTTAGTGTGTTTCTGGCAACAAGTATTTCAGCTTGGAGTGTTTTGACGACGGCAGTGGGGTTACTTTTTTGTCTGGTTGCGGCAAAGGCGACAATTCCAATGTGCATTGCCAATGTGATGTGTATTGCAGCTTATGCTGGAATCCTTTTCGGATTGTTCGGTGGAATATTCTTTTTAATGAGAAAAGGCGGGCACGGTTCGGAAAAAAATATGTAAAAGGCAAAAGATATAGAATAAAAAGGGACATTTCCGTATGAGGAATGTCCCTTTTGTATTATGTTTTCTTTGTCACAAGTTTTTAAATATATGTTTTAGCTGTCTGAAGCGTCGTCTTCGGTTTCTACAGATGGTTCCGGTAAGTAAGCGTGTACGCTTTCAATTCGGTTTTTATCTAAAGATTCCACCACAAGGCGAAGTCCGTCTTCGGTAGTGATAGAATCCCCTTCTTCCGGAAGGCGGTCCAGATGTTCAATGATAAAGCCTCCGAGAGAATCGTAGTCTTCCGATTCCAACTGAAGATCCAGACGATCATTTAAGTCGTCCAAATTAGTAGAGCCTTCAATCATATATTCGCGTTCGTCGATTTCTTTGATGAAGTCTTCTTCATTTTCATCGTACTCATCATGGATTTCGCCTACGATCTCCTCCAGGATATCCTCTAGTGTAATGAGACCTGCGGTGTCACCGTATTCATCAAGAACGATTGCAATGTTAAAAGAAGCTTCTCTCATTTCTACTAAAAGTTCGGAGATATTCTTATATTCATAAGTGAAATAAGCTTCTCTTAAAATATCTCGAATATGAAATTCCTTCGTATTGTCAAATAACAGCAAGTCTTTCATATTAATTGTACCGATGACGTTATCGGTACTGTCCTCGAAGATAGGAAGTCTTGTAAACTTATCTTCTCGGAAGATTTCAATTAATTCCTCGTAAGTAGTGTTTACGCCTGCAAATGTTACATGTACACGAGGAACCATGACGTCTTTGGCTTTGGCATCGCCTAAGTCAAACACATTGTAGATCATTTCCTTCTCGTCTGATTCGATCACTCCATCTTCATGGCTGACATCCACGATGGTACGGAGCTCGTTTTCTGTCATTGTCTGATTCTTAGCATTCGGATCAATGCGCAGAAGCAGGAGCACCGCGTTGGATAAACCGTTGATGATAAAGATCACAGGGGTCATGATCTTCATAAATATACTAATGATCGGTGCGTAGATAAGAGCCAGCTTTTCAGCATGGATTGTCGCTGTAGTCTTCGGTGTGATCTCTCCGAATAAGAGGATTGCAACCGTGATTACCGCGTTGGCAATTGCAACGGCAGAACCGCCAAGACTGTAAGCCAGACTTGTAGTAATAGAGGCGGCTGCTACATTGACAATATTGTTGCCGATCAATATGGCACTTAACATTTTACCGGAATTATCGGTTATTTTTAAAACTGTTTTTGCGCGCTTGCTTCCATCATCAGCAAGGCTGCGGATACGGATTCTGTTAACTGTTGTCAGTGCAGTTTCTGCTGATGAAAAAAAAGCAGAAAGCATTAATAGAATAATTAAAATAATAAGCTGCGTGACGTCACCCGAGTCCAATGATAAATCACTCCTTTTTTCTAAAATATGATAATAGTTTATACGTCAATAATATATCGCATTTTCCCTTAATTTGCAAGAGTACGTTGAATTTAGGAGGTATTTATTGTATGATGTATCATGGAATTGAAGTATGCAATAATAAGGAGCGTTTTTCTATTATGAATAAAATATTTTATGAGGCACTTGTAAAAGTGTTGGATGAAGATCAGATAAAACCAGAGGAGCCGATGAAGAATCACGTGACATTCCGAGTGGGAGGCCCGGCAGATTTCTTTGTGACGCCAAAGAATTATGAAGAACTTAGCTGGGTACTGAAATGCTGTGCAAAGTATGAAATGCCTTGCTACATTATGGGAAATGGAAGTAATCTTCTTGTGTCAGATCAAGGATACCGGGGAGTTGTTATACAACTGTTCCGTCAGTTAAATGATATTCAATGTGAAGGCAATGTGATCAGGGCACAGGCAGGCGCATTGCTTTCGGCGGTTGCCAACCGTGCGTTGGAAGAGAAGCTGACAGGGTTTGAGTTCGCAGCGGGA
>OBJP01001277.1_pt1 | contig 11004 bp, 10 predicted proteins | sample 1519821 | NCBI WGS metagenome assembly OBJP01 (sample SAMN04209218, study PRJEB22552) | human gut metagenome | biome: gut; material: feces | host: Homo sapiens | place: USA: Oklahoma | reverse complement strand
TCGGAGCCTGGGACTTGCAGCGTAGGGAACGGTCCAACTTTTCCGCCGCAGCCCCAAGCGATGTACTTCACGGAATGAGAAAACGATACGAAAAACCTCAACATCCCTGTGGGACACGCCGCTCCGGAGCGCTTCCATAAGAGATGCCGTCTACAGCAACTCGCCGTGCGCGCGGACGTATAGGACCTTGGCGATGCTCGTGAGCAGTAGGTACCCCGCCATCATCGCCGCGAGTACGCCAAAGAACACGCCCGGTAGCGGAACCAGGTCGAGTGCCGAGTTCACGCCCGGGACGTAGGGCATTGCCGTGACGAGGCCCACGCCCAGCATGGTGAGGAGGGTGAGCGAGGCGGCGGGCCTGCTCTGCACAAACGGCAGCCGCTCGGTGCGCAGCAGGTGGATCACGAGGGTCTGGGTCCACATGGACTCGACGAACCAACCGGTCTGGAACACGAGGGCGAACAGCGCGCGTTGGGCGGGGTCGGTGAGGGCGGCCCAGGGCGCGCCCACCACGAGCGGGCACACGACCCAGAACATCGCCGCGAAGGTCAGGATGTCGAAGATCGAACTCACGGGGCCGAGTCCGAGCATGAAGCTCACGATGCCGCGCGCGTCCCAGGTGCGCGGGCGCGCCAGGAACGACTCGTCGACGTGATCCCAGGGCAGCGCGGCGCAGCTCACCGTGTACGCCATGCCGAGCAGGAGCAGCTGCAGCGCGCTCATGGGCAAAAACGGCAGGAACGCGGCCGCCGCCAGCACGGAGAGGACGTTGCCGAAGTTCGAGCTCGCGGTGGTCTTGATGTACTTGATGGTGTTGCCGTACGTGCGGCGCCCATCGACGATGCCATGGGCGAGCACGGTGAGGTCCTTCTTGAGCAAGATGATGTCGGCGCTCTCCTTGGCGACGTCGACGGCGGTGTCCACGGAGATGCCGCAGTCGCTCGCGCGCATGGCGGCGGCGTCGTTGATGCCGTCGCCCATGAAGCCGACGGTCTTTCCGCCGCGCTCGCGCAGCACGTTCACGATGCGCGCCTTCTGCAACGGCGAGAGCTTGGCGAACAACCCCGTGTGCTCGGCGCGCTCGGCGAGCTCCTCGTCGCTGAGCATGTCGATCTCGGCGCCGGTAAGCATGTTCCGGGCGTTGATGCCCACCTGCTCGCACACGGTTGCCGCCACGGCGGCGTTGTCCCCGGTGAGGACCTTGACGGTCACCCCCAGGCCGGAGAGCTCATCGACCGCCGCCTTGGCACTGGACTTGGGCGGGTCGAGGAACGCGAGGTAGCCGATGAGCGTCATGTCGCGCTCGTCGTCGGCGGTGAGGTCGCGGGCGGGCACGTCGTTTCTCTGTGCCACGCCCACCACGCGCATGCCGCGCTCGTTCAGGCCGCGCACGCGGTCGAGGATCCGGCCTGCCTGCTCGGGCGTGAGCGGGAGGACGTCGGCGCCCACTTCGACCTCGCTGCAGACGTCGAGCATCTCCTCGACGGCACCCTTGGTGATGAGCTGGCGCTTGCCCGCTTCGTCGGCGACCACCACGCTCATACGACGGCGGTCGAAGTCGAAGGGGATCTCGTCCACAAGGCGCCACTGCACGCGCGCGGCGGCGATGGAGCCGGCTTCGGGCGAGGTGCGTTGCCGGGCCCTGCCCGGGGCGCTCGCATCGGTTCCGTTGAGGGCTCCCGTCGCGGTGTTCCCGGCCCGCGCGTCCATGCTCCGCCCGCCCGCCGCCAGCGCCTCGGCACGCTCGATGATGGCCTCGTCCATGAGGTTGCGCAGGCCCGTCTGGAACAGGCTGTTGAGGTAGGCGTGGCGCAGCACGCGGTCGCTGGGCGCGCCGAGCACGTCGAGATGGCGCTCGAGCACGATCTTGTCGCGCGTGAGGGTGCCGGTCTTGTCGCAGCACAGCACGTCCATCGCGCCGAGGTTCTGGATGGAGGAGATCTCCTTGACCACGACGTCCTTCGCGCGCATGGCCTCGGCGCCGCGCGCCAGGCACGTCGTCACGATGACGGGCAGCATCTGCGGGGTGATCCCCACGGCGACGGAGATTGAGAACAGCAGCGCGTCGAGCCAGTCACCTTTGGTGAGGCCGCAAAGCACGAAGACGATGGGGCACATGACGAGCATGAAGCCCACGAGAACGCGGGAGACCGAGGCCACGCCGGCATCGAAGCTCGTGGTGGTTGGGCGGGAGTCGAGGGCGCTCGCGATGCCGCCGAGGTAGGTGCGGGCACCGGTGGTCACCACCACGCCCGTGCCCGAGCCGCTCTGTACGGTCGTTCCGGCGAAGGCGAAGTTCGTGCAGTCGCCGATGACGAGCGCGCGGCCCGCCGGCTCGGCTATGGCCGCCGGCGTCTTCTCGACGGGGTCGGACTCTCCGGTGAGCGCTGCCTGGGTGAAGAAGAGGTCCTTGGCGGTGACGATCCTCAGGTCGGCGGGGATGATATCGCCCGCGGCGAGCTCGATGAGGTCACCCGGGACGACGTCTGCCAGCGGGATTTCGGCAGCTCCGGTGTCCTCGCGCACGCAGCGGCAGGTGATGGAGACGAGGCCCTTGAGGGCGTTGGCCGCCGCCGCACCGCGCGTGTCCTGCCAAAACGAGATGCCACCGGAGATGAGCACCATCACTCCGATGATGATGGCGGTGGAGGGGTCCTCGTCACCGGGGGCGGCGAGGTAGACGTTGGTGTAGAGCGAGATCGCCGCCAAGGCGAGCAAGATGAGGGTGAACGGCGTGAGGAACGCGCGGGAGAGGCGCGCGGCGAGTGGGTCGTGGTGCTCGGGCGCGATGATGTTGGCGCCGTGCACGGAGCGGATGCGATGGGCCTGCTGCTCGGTGAGCCCGCGCGGGCCGCAACCGAGCAGGTCCATGACCTCCGCGGCCTCGAGCGCCCCGATGCGGGCGATCTCGGGATCGAGTCCCTCGGTGCGGCGCGCGGCGGCTGCCGAACTCACGCTGTGGCGGACATGCGCACTCACACTGCCGATGATGCGGTGGATGCCGCGGCGCATATGGGTCTTTGTGGGGCGGGCGATCCCGGAGACCGCGAGGGGGTTACGGCCGAGGTTCGCCTGCTCGTTTTGTACGGTGTGCTTCATCCAGGTCATGAGGCACCTCCTTGACGTCGTGCTCAGCGCTGCTGAGCCGGTTGTCCAATTACCGGGGAGGTGCGCCCATGCAGAAACGGCGATGCGACGTTTGCGAGACGTTGCGTTGGAATTCAGGATGGGAAATGCGCCGAAAGTATACTCTCGAAGCACAAACGAGCCGATTGTGGCGGTTTTAGGCACCGAGAGTTAACTCTCGCGGAATTCGCTGTTCGTCAGTCGTCTCCGATGCCCGTGACGCGGTCGGTGCCGCCATGGCGCAATCGGGGCTTTGCCGTCTGCGGGGCGCAGCTACTGGCAGAGTGGTCCATGACGCACCTCCTTCAATGTCACGGCCGTGGCCTTCTTTGAGAATCGGACGCTAGTGTAGACCGGCCTACATGGTTGTCAAGCGCGATTCTACTCTAATCCATAAATTAGGTAGGTTTGTAAAGGAAGGGTAAAGCTGCGGAGCTGATAACCTCAATTTGGGGCAGGCATGCAATCGAGGCCGAGGAATCAAGACCCTGAACCGAGGATAAGCTGATGGCTATCGGTTAAATCTTCGCGGTGCTATCGCGCGTCGTGCGCATGACATATGCTGTACAGGTGCCGGACATCATGACGTGGCCGGCGCGAGAAGAGGGGAGAGGTTCGTGCAGCGCGCGAAACAGGTTTCCGAGTCCATCGAGCTCGGCATCATCTTGGCTTTGGTCGGCGGTTTCATGGATGTGTACTCGTACATGGGGCGCGATGGCGTGTTCGCCAACGCGCAGACGGGCAACATCCTGCTCGTGGGCGTGCATCTCTCGGAAGGCGATTTCGCTGTTGCCATGCGCTATCTACTCCCGGTGCTGTGTTTCTCCGTTGGCATCATGCTGAGCGACCTCGTGCATGAGCGCTTCGCGAGTGCCATGCATTGGCGGCAGCTCACCGTGCTCGTCGAGGCGGTCATCCTGCTCGGCGTCGGCCTGCTCTCGTCTGAGTACAACATACTCGCCAACGGCCTCACGTCGCTCGCCTGCGGCATGCAGGTTGAGAGCTTCCGCAAGATCCACGGGCGCGGCATCGCCACCACCATGTGCATCGGCAATCTGCGCAGTGCCCTGCAGAACGTCGACGACTACATCATCACGCACCAGCGCGGCTTCCTCATGAACGGAGTCCTGTACTTTGGTGTCATCGCCGTGTTCGTGTGCGGCGCCGTGCTGGGCAATTGGTGCCTCGAGCGTTTCGGTCTGTCCGCCATCGGCATCTGCTCCCTGCTGCTGCTCGCGGCGTTCTTCTTAATGTTCACCGACCGCGAGGCGGCGGCGGAGTAGGCCCCGGCGTGCCCGAAGAACGGGTGGCAAAGCTTGTTGCAGAGAGAATCGAGCAGGCGAGAGGGGAGACGCGTCTCGCCGCGATGCGCAAGCGCCTGGGACTGAGCCAGCGCGAGTTGGCGCATCGGTCGGGGGTGTCCTTGCGTTCCATCCAAATGTACGAGCAACGAAACAAGGACATCAATCGCGCCCAGGCATGTTCGGTGGCGGCGCTATCCCGCGTCCTACATTGCACCATGGAGGATCTACTTGAGGTCGAGCTGGGGGAGTCGGCGATATAGGCGTCCAACGGTTGGCGGCAATTCCAGTTCTATTGCATGTCCACCGCTCTCCCCGTCACGAACGGCCGGAGATCTGGGATGTCGGATTATTTGCAACGAATAGACCCCTGAATCGAATATAGAAGTAGATGGGGAGGTGATGAGATGGAGCTGGGAAGCGTCTTTGGTTTGGACGAGGCGCGCGGGGCAAACGCGGCGGCGCGGCGCGATGCGCGGCTGGTACGGGCGATTGTGCGCACGGGGTCGCGCGCCAAGGCGGACACGCTGGTGCGCGCGTATTACGACGAGATGCTGCGGTTCGCACTGAGGCAGATCACATCCGCGGAGGACGCGCGCGACGTGACGCAGGAGATTTTCGTGGCGGCGCTGCGTGGACTGCCGGGGTTCGACCCGCGGCGCGCCTCGTTTCGCACGTGGCTCTATCGCATCGCCTCGAACAAGGTGATCGATTGGCTGCGATCAAGCCGTTCGGCGTCCGCAACGGTGTCGCTGGAGGAGCTCGACTGCGAGGTTTCCGATGGATGCGACGAGATGGGGGAACTGTCGGAGCTCGCTGCGAATTCCGCGCGAGCCGCCCGCATCGGCGAGCTCCTCTGCACCTATCCGGATGACGTGCAGCGCATCGTGCGGTTGCGCGTATATGCGGAGCGTCCATTCGGCGAGATCGCGGAGGTCGCAACGGCATGGTGCTGCATTGCGTTCCGCCGTCAAATGCGTTGTGATCTCAAGACGAGGTGAGCGTCGGGGAGGCAGGTGGGCTACTTGACCGCACGCACCACGGTGCCGCCGCCCAAGACGACGTCGCCGGCATAGACCACGACGGCTTGGCCGGGGGCGATGCCGCGTTCTGGTTCGTCGAAGACGAGCTCGAACGTGGCATCGTCGCCGCTCGTCGCCCGGCATAGGCGCGCAGGCTGGGCGGGGTGGCGGTAGCGGATCTTGGCGCGAACGGGGAGACCCTCGGCCCCCGCCTCATCCAGCAGTTCTTCCATGACGCGAGCAGGTGCGCTCCAGATCCAGTCGTCCGCGATGAGCCCGTGCGCCATGAGGTCCTCGACCTCGCCCAGGGTGACGGTATTCGCCACGGCGTCGATGCCCGTCACGTAGACGGGGTGCGCGCATGCCACGCCCAGGCCCTTGCGCTGGCCCACGGTGTAGCGGATGGCGCCATGGTGGCGCCCCAGCACCTCGCCGTCTGTGTTCACGATGTCGCCCTCAGGCAAAGACACGCCGTTGCGTTGCTCGATGTAGGTCGCGAAGTCGTTCTTGGGCACGAAGCAGATGCCCTGGCTGTCGCGTTTCCCGGCGTTCTCGAAGCCCTGCTCGCGAGCGATGCGGCGCACGTCGCGCTCCTTGAAGAGGCCCCCGAGCGGTAACAGCACCCGTGCGAGGCGCTCCTGCGTGAGCGAGTACAGCACGTAGCTCTGGTCCTTCGAGGGGTCGAGCGCACAGGAAAGCGCGCGCGCGGCCTCCGTCCCGTCGTGTCGATTGACGATGGCGGTGAGCAGGTCCGCCTCGGTTGGGGGGATGTCGGCGTACGGGGCATGGTCGAGCGCGCCGATCTGCGCGTAATGCCCCGTGGCGATGTAATCGCAGCCGCGCTCGCGGGCATGTGCCAGAAGCGCGCCGAACTTCATATGTCGATTGCAGTCGATGCAGGGGTTGGGCGTCCGTCCCGCCTCGTAGGTGTGCACGAACTTCTCCACCACGCGCCGTTCGAAGGTCGCGCGCATGTCGATGACCTCGTGGGCAAAGCCCAGGCGGTGGGCGATGGCGGCGGCGTCATCGGCGTCCGAGCCGCTTCCGCACGCCCCCGGCGCGGCGTCGCCGTGCAGCAGCATGGTCGCGCCGAGGCAATCGTAGCCCTGCCTCTTGAGCAGGAAGGCGGTGACGCTCGAGTCGACGCCGCCGCTCATGGCGACGAGTACGCGCTTGCGGGTCATGGGGCTCCTTGGTGTTCGGATGGTCGGTATGAGTACGGGCGCGGCTGCCTACTCGGCGAAGAGCGCCGTGGAGAGGTAGCGCTCGCCTGTGTCGGGCAGGAGGGCGACAATGGTCTTTCCCGCATTTTCGGGACGCTTCGCGAACTCGAAGGCTGCCCATACGGCGGCGCCGGAGGAGATGCCCACCAGTACGCCCGCTTTGCGCGCGAGCGCACGGCCCGTTGCGAGGGCGTTCTCGTTCTCTACGGGAATGATCTCATCATAGACCGCGGTGTCGAGCACCTTTGGCACGAAGCCCGCGCCGATGCCCTGGATGGCGTGCGGGCCCGCCGCGCCGCCCGAGAGGACCGGCGAGCTCGCGGGCTCGACCGCGACGACGTGGACGTTGGGGTTGCGGGACTTGAGGTAGCGACCCACGCCGGTGATGGTACCGCCGGTGCCCACGCCTGCGACGAAGATGTCGACCGCCCCATCGGTGTCCTCCCAGATCTCGGGGCCGGTCGTGGCCTCATGGGCGGCGGGGTTGGACGGGTTGGTGAACTGGCCGGCGATCCAGCTCTTCGGCGTGGCTGCCGCCAGCTCTTCGGCGCGTGCGATAGCGCCCTTCATGCCCGCGGAGCCCGGGGTGAGGACGAGCTCGGCACCGTAGGCGGCCAAGAGGGCGCGGCGCTCGGCACTCATGGTCTCGGGCATGGCGATGATCAGGCGGTAGCCACGCGCGGCGGCCAGCGCGGCGAGGCCCACGCCGGTATTGCCGCTCGTGGGCTCGATGATGGTGTAGCCGTCGTGCGGTGCGATGAGGCCCGCCGCCTCGGCCTCGTTCAGCATGTTGAGTGCTACGCGGTCCTTGACGGAGCCGGCGGGATTCTGGCGCTCGAGCTTGACGAGGACGCGCGCGTTGACGTTGGCCTCGCGCTCGAGTTGTGTCAGCTCCAGTAAGGGGGTATGTCCGATCAGCTGGTCGATGGATGCGTAGACGGCACTCATGGCGATCTCCTAACGTGAGGCCCCGCCCTCTGAGGGGGTGAGGTGCTTGCCTGTATGATACACGCGGACCATGGTACGCACCCCTTCAATTACATACCAATTATATAGGGAATAGGTAATCAATCTGAAACATGACGTTCATTTCCGCAGGAGTCGGCTGAAAAAAACCATCGTTGCCTATAAAGGAAGGGGGGTTGTCTGTTATCCTTCGACATACCGGACCACTGCGAAGGGAGCACGGACATCATGTTGGTCTCCACAAAGGGACGCTATGCCCTGCGCGTCATCGTCGATCTTGCAGAGCACGCTTCGGAGGGCCGTATTCCGCTCAGGCAGATTGCCGACCGTCAGGGAATCTCGGAGAAGTACCTCGAGAACATCTTGTCGACGTTGGTACGTCACGGTATTTTGTCGGGGCTGCGCGGCAAAGGCGGCGGTTACTGTCTCACGCGTGAGCCCGATCAGTTCACGGTGGGGGAGGTCCTGCGTCTGACCGAGGGCTCGCTTTCTCCCGTGTCGTGTCTGAGCGAAGAGCACAACACCTGCGAGCGCGCGGCTACCTGCCGCACGATTCATGTGTGGAGGGAACTCGATCATCTCATCGAGGACTATCTGGAGGGCGTGACCATAGCCGATCTGATGTGCGCTCATCCGGAGGCGGAAGAATAGCCGGCCGCTTGCCTTAATCCTCGGTCACCACGCCGAGAATCGTGCACATGATGCTCACGATGATGCTGCCTATGAGCGCAGATCCGAATCCGGCAATGGAGATACCCGAACCGAGCAGATTCACTGAGAGCCAGCTTGCGAGTTCGAGCATGAAGCTGTTTACCACCAGCTGGAAGAGCCCCACGGTAAGACACGTGAGCGGCAGCGAGATGACGGTGATGAGAGGCTTGACCAACGAGTTGACCAAGCCGAGAAACAGCCCGACGAACGCGAAGCTGAGCCAGGGATCCGCCGCTCCGAACGGAGCGATGCCGGGGACGAGGAACGTGGCGATGGCGATGGCGATGGACGTCAGGAGCCAGTTGAGGAAAAAGCGCATGAGAGGCCTCTCGGTCTGCGTGCGACTCGGATACGCGATGACGGATCCGAGGACGTGGCGCGCACGCTAAGATAATGGTACGCGGCCGTGGCATCGCCATGGCCGTTCTCGGATATTCTACCCAAAGCCCCGTCATTCCGACGGACGTGCGAGGAACGCCATGCAGCAGTACACCTATGCGCAGATCGAGACGGCGGAGCCCTATCCCGGCGAGGACGGCTCGCGCGTCATCTCATTTTTCGTCTTCAACACCGATGTGCACTTCCACGTGTATTGCGGGGACGGTCGCGAGAGGTCGGAAGACGAAGGTGCCGGGCGTATCGTCGAGGCACTCGATGACGCCTTGCGGGCATGCCGGGATCGGTGCCTCTTCTTTGAGCGCCATCTATCGCGGACTCGATCGGATTCGGATATCTCCCGCGCCCATGCCGCCTCCCCCCATCCGATCGATGTCGCGCCCGAGACGGCCGAGCTTGTGCGCCTGGCTTGCGGGTACTGCGCGCGAAGCCGGGGCTGCTTTGACATCACCATGGGGACGGTGACGCGCCTGTGGGATTATCACGAGGGAGTTGTTCCGAGCGCCCTGGAGCTTGCCCGTGCGTTGCCACATGTGGACATCGACGCGATACGCGTGAGCGCGCCCGACGAGGCGCCCTGGCTTGCCATCGAGGACCCCGCATGCTCTCTCGACGTAGGCGGGGTCGCCAAGGGCTACATTGCCGACGATCTTGCTCAGCTGCTCGTGGCCCACGGCGTCGAGCGCTTTGCGATCAACTTGGGCGGTAACGTGGTCGTGCGCGGCGGACGTCCTGCCGATGAGGCGTCGCGCCCTCCCGTGCATGCCGGTGACCCTTGGAAGATCGGCATCGTGAATCCGCGCGACCCCGCCCACTATCGCGCAATCGTGGACGTGGCGAATGGGTCGGTCGTGACGAGCGGCCTGCACGAGCGCCGCTTTTCGAAAGGCGGACGGACGTATCACCACATACTGAGTCCCGTTGACGGCATGCCCGCGCACACGGACGTCACGAGCGCGACGATCATCGCCGACCGTTCGCTTGACTGCGATGGCTATTCGACGACGGTGCTCATGCTCGGCATGGATGATGGGCTCGCCTTTGCCGAGAGCATCGATGGCGTCGAGGCGGTGCTCATAAGTGATGCGGATGAGGTGCGCTGGACATCCGGAATTGCCGAGCGTCTCTCACTCGTCCCCACGCTCCCAAGCTGGTGACGCGTGCCGCTCGCGGATGACATCGGTGCTTTAGCACGCTAGTGTGCTAAACTTCGCCTTGGCAGTAGGGTTACTGCCAAGTACATTGATGATGCCTGGTGGTGACCATGAATATAGAAAAGATGTTCGAGCGACCCGATGTCGATCAGCTCGTCGAGGCGTTCCGTCTCGTCGAGGGCCCCGATGAGATTCGCGCATTCCTCACCGACCTGTGCACGCCGCGCGAGATCTGCGACTTCGCGCAGCGCCTGCAGGTCGCCCGTTATCTCGACGAGGGAGAGCCCTATGTTGAGGTGCAGGCGCGCACGGGAGCCTCGTCGACCACGGTGAGCCGCGTTTCCAAGGCGCTCAACGGCGAGTACGGCGGCTATCGCGGTATCCTCGTCAAGCTCGGCGATAATTAGCGCGTGCCGACAACTGCCAAAGCCCGCCCCTCGCAGTCACGAGATTGCGGGGGGCGGTTTCTTTTGCGCGGCGGACGGGGACCAACCGCCGCATCGATCGCATGGGGTTTGCCCGCGCCACACGAACGTGTCCGCGCGGGCGTGTAGGATGGAATGACGAGACTTCTATCGAGGATGGGGACATGGGGCTGAAGGTCTACACGACGCAATCCGCATCGGCGCTCACGGGTGCCGAGATATCGCTGCTCGAGGATGCCGCACGCGCGTGCGGCCGTGCCACGCTGCTGGTGCCCTCGTTCGCCGAGCGCGACGTGTGCCGTCGCGCTTTGGCGGATGCGCGCGTCGGCACGGGCGTCGACGTGACAACGCCCGAGACTTGGATCGAGGGGCTGTGGGAGCTCTTTGGCGATGGCCGTCGCGTGGTGTCTCCGCTTGAGCGCCGCATGCTCGTCGCCGCGCTCATGGCCGGCCGCAGCGCCGCCTTTATCGCGCCCCTGCGGGGCAATCCGGGCACGGTGCGGCTCGTTTGCCAGATTGCCGAGGCGCTGCTGCCCGAGATCGCCGCCCCCGCGGCGTCGGGAAAGGAACTGCCCGAGGCCGGCAATGACGCCGAGCGCGTCGTGTTCTCATTGGTGCGCGATTACGCCGGCATGCTCGAGGCGCGCGGGCTCGTCGAGGCGTCGGAGGCCGCCCGCCTC
>OBJP01001272.1_pt1 | contig 11044 bp, 9 predicted proteins | sample 1519821 | NCBI WGS metagenome assembly OBJP01 (sample SAMN04209218, study PRJEB22552) | human gut metagenome | biome: gut; material: feces | host: Homo sapiens | place: USA: Oklahoma | reverse complement strand
GGCAGGCTTTGCTCTTATATAAGATAAGGGCAAAGCTGTTAAATCTATTATAAACCTTGTGAGAGTTTTTTTCACCCTTTTATAGTGCCAATTTTTACGGATGATTTTTGTTGCATATTTACAGAAGTTTTTAGTTGAAATTCCAGTCGGCGCAGAATTCTTCTTTTTTCTGCTCAATCCACCGGATATCCCTCGGCATCCAGGGGCAGGTCGGTGTACTGTGCCTGGCTGCTGCCAGACTCCCACTCGCCTACAAAATCCTCACCAGAGGTCTGCTGTGCGTTCTGACCAGACTCCCACTCGCCTACAAAATCCTCACCGGAGGTCTGCTGTGCTTTTTGACCAGACTCCCACTCGCCCACAAAATCCTCGCCGGAGGTCTGCTGTGCGTTCTGACCGGACTCCCACTCGCCCACAAAATCCTCGCCGGAGGTCTGCTGTGCGTTCTGACCGGACTCCCACTCGCCCACAAAATCCTCGCCGGAGGTCTGCTGTGCGTTCTGACCGGACTCCCACTCGCCCACAAAATCCTCGCCGGAGGTCTGCTGCGCTTTCTGACCAGACTCCCATTCGCCTACAAAATCCTCGCCAGAGGTCTGCTGTGCGTTCTGGGTCAGAGCTTCATCGTGGCGCTCTCCCCAGTCCCCGGCAAAGTCCTCACCGGAGGTCTGCTGTGCCCGTTGGTTCAGCGCATCGTCGTGGCGCTCTCCCCAGTCCCCGGCAAAGTCCTCACCGGAGGTCTGCTGTGCCCGTTGGTTCAGCGCATCGTCGTGACGCTCCCCCCAATCCCCGGAGAAATCCTCTCCGGAGACCTGCTGTGCCATAGTAGCCTGGGCGTCTTTTAGCCCGGTGACCAGACCGGAGGGTTTTTGCAGCAGATAGGCGCCGACCGGTTTTTTCTTGTACACCAAAAGTACGCCGTAGCTGCTCTGGTCGCCTTTGCTGGTGGCGGGGATCAGTGCGACCCATTTTTCCACCGTTTTGCCTTTGTAGCGGGCCAGGTCCAGACCGCTTTGCTGGACCACGCTGTTAAAAGCGGCAAAGCTGTCATCCCACTTGCGGGGGATCTTGACCTTGTCGGCGGTGATGGAGGCACCGTCCACCTCCAGTCCATAGCCGGTGAACCAGGTCTGGATGTCCTGTGCGTTCTCTACCTTTCCGGATACGCTGGCCCCTGCGGTGACGGTGCGCCCGCTGATGTACCGCCCCAGCAGGGCGCTGCATACCACCAGTGCGCAGCACATAGCGCCCAGACCCAGTGTTTTTAGGTTTTTTCGGTTTAATGTGACCACAAACAATGCCCATTCCTCCCCAATCGTTCAAGACTTCATGAACAGCATATGAGCTTGGGGCGGCGGTTATGCCGGCGGCCGGTGCCGGCGCAAAAAATGGCCGGCGGAGACCCGCCAGCCATCAAAAGGATCGGAGTATTTGTTGTTTTGCAAACGGAGCAGAGCGCTCAGTTTTTGTGCTTGGGCAGCAGGCTGGCACGCTCCAGGGCAGGGCGCAGCGCCAGGTAAAGCGCCACAGCGCAGATCGTAGAAACGATGCTGTTGACCAGGGTGACGCCCCCGGCTACCTTGGACAGAGCCTGGGCCACAGTATACTGCTGGCCAAAAATGTACACGTTGCGGAAGTACCCCAGCAGAGGGTCGGTGAACACGTTCAGCAGCAGGCCGGACCCGGCAGCTGCCGAGACCTTGAGCAGGTACCCCTTGCTGTGAGGGTCCTGCGCACGCAGATGCAGCAGCTTGTGGGCCACAGCACCGCAGCAGATGCCGATCAGGAATTTCAGCACAAAGGTGGTCACTGCATAACCCGGGTCTCCCGCCAGGATATCGGCCAGAGCCAGGCCGATGGCACCGGCCAGTCCGCCGGAAACACCATCCAGCAGCAGCGCCGTCAGCGCCGTGAAGGTGTTGCCCAGATGAAAGGAACTTCCGCCGTAAAAGGGCAGCCGGAAGAAAAGATAGGCCACCAAACTCAGCGCCGCCATTACGCCGGTCAGGGCCAGTTCATGGACGGTGAAGCGCCGCTTATACAGGACGCTGAAAAACAGGATGGCAATAATCACAGCTGCCAGCAGCAGCCACATCGCAGTAGTAGACATAGATTCACATTCCCCCTCGTATCTCTTGACTTTGCCGCGCCGGATCGGCATACTCCTATTATACGAGCAACTGAACCTATGTGAATACCCAGAATAAAGTTTTTTTATGGTATCAGTTTGGGGGCTTTCCCCCAAAAGGAGGGGGTTTTTGTGTTTCATCTGACCACAGCCCTGGACCCGGGGTCCCAGGTGCCGCTGTATGAGCAGCTGTACCGCAGCCTGACGGCTGAACTGCGGGCGGGGGCAGTGCCGGCCGGGACCCGGATGCCGGGCAAGCGCAGCCTGGCGGCAGAACTATCGGTCTCCATCAATACGGTGGATACAGCGTACCAGATGCTGACGGCGGAAGGCTACCTGGAAAGCCGCCCCCGAAGCGGATTTTATGTGCAGCCAAACCTTTGTCAGCCGCCTTTGCCGGAGCCGGTGCCGACGCAGCCAGCCCTGGCAGCTCCGGCACCGCCGGTGCAGCTGGATCTGTCCACTCGCGGGGTGGATACCGGGCTGTTCCCGGCACGGACCTGGGCGCGGCTGCAAAAGGAGCTGCTGTATTCCAGCCCGCAGCTGCTGGCGCCGGGGGATGCCCAGGGGGACCCGGAGCTGCGGCAGGCGCTGGCAGAGTATCTGGCCCAGTACCGGGGCGTGCGGTGCGGCGCCCATCAGATCGTGGTGGGGGCAGGGCTGGAATATCTGCTGGGGCTGCTGGCCCCGCTGCTGCCCGGCCCGGCGGCAGTGGAAACGCCCGGCTACCCGCGGGCCAAACAGGTGCTGGAAAACAACGGGGTGTCCTGCTGCTGCCTGCCGGTGGACCGGGAGGGGATGTCGGTGCAGGCGCTGGAGGACTCCGGTGCGGCGGTGTGTTATGTGACCCCCAGCCATCAGTTCCCCACCGGAGTCACCATGCCGGCCCCCCGCCGGACCGAGCTGCTGCACTGGGCTGCACGGGGGCAGGGCAGACGGCTGATCATTGAGGACGACTACGACTCTGAGTTCCGTTTTGACACCCGCCCGCTGCCCAGCTTGCAGGGCATGGCGGGGGCGGATGGGCCGGTGGTGTATCTGTCCACCTGTTCCCGGAGCCTTGCCCCCGGCATCCGCATTGCGTATATGGTCCTGCCGGAGCATCTGCTGCCTGCCTGGCAGCGGGCCTACGCCCTCTATGCGGGCACGGTGGGCCGTTTTGAGCAGCAGACGCTGGCCCGCTTTATCACAGGCGGATATTTTGCCCGGCATCTGGCCCGGGAGCGGGTGGCATATAAAGCCCGGCGGGATGGTCTGGTGCAGGGGCTGGACCGGGCGTTCAGCCCGGGGGAGATCACCCTGGAAGGGCTGCATACCGGGCTGCATCTGCTGCTGCGCCTGCGGGACCCGGCGCCGGACCACATCCTGCGCCGCATGGCGGCCCGGCAGGGGGTGCGGGTGGCGCTGCTCAGTGATTATTGTCTGGACGGCAGCACCCAGGGATGCAAAGGGACGTTGGTGCTGGGTTATGGCTCCTTATCGGATGCGGATTGTGCGCAGGCCGGGCTGAGGTTGAAAAAGCTCTGTACCGCAGCCTGGGAAGCATCGGTCAGGGTGTAGCGCCCTGCCTGCTGCGCACCGGGCAGGGCGGCGGCCTGGATCTCTGCGCTGTTGTTGGCCAGGAACTCCAGCGTTTCCTCCAAACGGTAGTAGTCCTGGGCAGCCAGGTCGGTCAGGGCGTGGGGGCTTTGCTTGCGCAGAGCATCCGGCAGGGCTGCAGGCAGCTGCTCCAGCTTCTGGCGGAAAAATGCCTCCCATACCGCAGCCTGGGCGCAGGCTAGGGGGTAAGGGTCGGCCTGCTCTGCCAACTGGGTCAGCTGACGGGCGGCTTCGGCGGCGGTCATGGTCTGCACAGCAGCGGTCAGCCCCGCTTGGTGCAGTGTCTCGGCAGGGACTGCGCCGGAAAAACTGACCCGCAGCGTGCCAAAGGGTGCAGCCAGCGCCTGCATCCGCTCCGGAGCCAGGGCCAGATAAAGGGTGTCCTCCGGCAGGGCCAGCGCTGTGGTCAGAGCCTCCCGGCACCGGGCTGGCCCGGCGGTGTGGTAGCACTGGGCCAGGGTGCTGCCTGCTGCACCGGCGGGCAGGTCCAGCTCGCCGGGCAGGGTCAGCAGATGCAGACAGTTCTGGCTGGCGTTGAGGTAGCACAGCACAAAACCCGGCTGGTCTCCGGCCAGGCAGAGCAGCAGGGTGGCCTGGTGGTTTTTGCGGGGCAGGGCCACGGCCACCCCGCTTTGGGGCTGGGCGGTCTGGGTACGGGCGCGGGCGGCCTGACGGGTGAGCAGCAGCGTGCCCCCGGCAAGGGGCAGCAGCACCAGCAGCCCGGCCCAGAGGGCGGTCCAAAAGGGTCGCCATCCACTGGTATGCATGGTAAAAAGCCTCCTTTTAAGATGCGGATGCATAAAGCATGGGCGGGCGCAGCATCCTTTATGCAAAAGGAGGGATGTCTTGTATGACGGAGGAGACCAAGACCCCGGAGCTGCCGGACCCGCAGGAGGCGTTCTGGCTGGAGCTGGGTCCCGCTGAGCCGGAGGACACAGCCGCCCAGCAATCGGTGCTGCCCTATGCAGACCCGGCACTGCCGCCCCGTATCCAGATGCTGGAGTATCTGGACGACCCGCAGCAGCCGCAATAAAAAACAGGGGCCGCCCCAAAATGGGGCGGCCCCTGTATGTTTGCAGGATCAGTTGAATTTAAAGATCTTCCGGGCCATGCGGTAGCCCTTCAGCACCACTTTGTTGCCCAAAGCGGTGGACTGGTTGGTCACGCCGCCAATGCTGGTGCGGATGGCGCGGTACACCTGGGGGCTGGTGTGGGTCTTGAGGTACTCCCACAGGGCGGCCTTTTTCTCATAGGCTTCGGGGCTGCCGTCCAGCAGCAGGAAGATGTCGCTGACCGCCATCATCATGGACAGGTAGTGCAGCATATAGCTGCGCAGGCGCGGCGTGTTCTGCAGCTGGTCCAGGTCCTGGCAGTCGATCATGTGGCGGGTGACCCGCAGCTGCTGGTCCACCCGCTTGACCATGACGCTCTCATTGACGCTCTGGTCTGCCCGGCCGATGAAGTAGCGGTACAGATCCAGGTTCATGTAATACATGCTCTTGACATAGGGCAGGGGCTGGTAGATAAAGATGTTATCCACATAGAAGGTGTGCTTGGGCAGCACCATGCCGCAGCGGCGCAGCACCTCGGTGCGGTAGATCACCGAGTGCATCAGCAGATGCTGGTCCGGGCGGAAATGCCCCACGTGGACCCAGTTGAACAGACGCTCGGTGGGGAACACGTTGGTATAGCGCACAGTGTGGGTGGTGCCGTCCTCTACGTGCTCATACACGTAGTTGCAGATCAGCATATCCGGGGCAAGGTCCTGCTGGATCAGGGTGCGCAGGCGGGTCAGCAGCTTTTGCAGGCTGTCGGTATCCAGCCAGTCGTCGCTGTCCACCACCTTGTAGTACAGGCCGGTGGCGTTGCGCAGGCCCTGGTTGACGCCCTCACCGTGGCCGCCGTTCTCCTGGTGGATGGCCTTGACGATGGTGGGGTACTGGGCAGCAAACTCATCGCAGATAGCGGGGGTGTCGTCCTTGGTGGAGCCGTCGTCCACCAGGATGATCTCGGCGTCTTCCCCGGCGGCCAGAAGGGTCTGGACACAGTGGCGCATATAATCCGCTGAGTTGTAGCAAGGCACAGCGAAGGTGATCAGTTTTTGAGACATAGGTCAAACCTCTCTTTGTAAGCCGCCGCCGCTGGCAGGCAACGGCGGCAGAGTATTTTCTTGTGGTATCCGCCAGTGACAGTACCGGGGGATGGAATATTGTAGTATCAGTATAGCATTTTCGTACAGGAAATGCTATCCCCCGCCATAAATCCCCGGACTTTTTGTAGATTGTTCATGAATTAGAACGTAAAAGCAGCCCAAAACCCTGCGGAACGTGGTATACTGATAAAGATCGTGACAGGCAAGGCGCCTGTTTTTCAGCAAGACCGACCCCAGAAAGGCAGGCGAGAGGGAGATGCAGCCCCAGGAGATCCTAAAGAAAGTGTTTGGCTATGACCGCTTCCGGCCCGGCCAGGCAGAGATCGTATCCAAGCTTTTGTCCGGACAGGATGTGCTGGCGGTGATGCCCACCGGAGCGGGCAAATCTTTATGCTACCAGGTCCCGGCGCTGGCCTTGCCGGGCATCACCATCGTGGTATCGCCCCTGGTCAGTTTGATGAAGGACCAGGTGGGGGCGCTGGTGCAGGCAGGTGTAGCGGCGGCCTTTTTGAACAACAGCCTTACCGATAACCAAAAGGCTTTGATGCTGCGCCGTGCCAGAGAAGGATGGTATAAGATCATCTATGTAGCGCCGGAGCGCTTGGAGATGTCGGGGTTCCAGCGTTTTGCCCAGGAGCAGCCCATCAGCATGGTGACGGTGGACGAGGCCCACTGCATCAGCCAGTGGGGGCAGGATTTCCGACCCAGCTACCTGCGCATCCGGGACTTTGTGGACAGCCTGCCCCAGCGTCCGGTGGTGGGGGCCTTTACCGCTACAGCCACCGCCCGGGTGCGGGAGGATATCCGCACCCATCTGGCGCTGCAGGCTCCGTATGAAGTGACCGCCAGCTTTGACCGCCCAAACCTGTATTTTGCCACCCGCCGTGCGCTGCCCAGCGAGAAGCCGTCTGTTCTGCTGGAGCTGGTGCTGCAGGAGGGGGAGAATTCGGGCATCGTCTATTGCAGCACCACCCGCCAGGTGGACGATACCACCCGTCTTTTGCAGAGCCGGGGCATCCGGGCGGCCGCTTACCACGCAAAGCTGGAGCCGGAGGTGCGCCGCAAAAACCAGGACGATTTTTTGTATGACCGTGTGCAGGTGATGGTGGCCACCAATGCCTTTGGCATGGGCATCGATAAACCCAATGTCCGCTTCGTCATCCATTATAATATGCCTAAAGACCTGGAAAGCTACTACCAGGAGGCAGGCCGGGCCGGGCGGGACGGAGACCCCGCCCGGTGTACGCTGCTGTATTCCGGCACCGATGTGCGCACCATCCGCTTTTTTATCGAAAAGGAGCAGGAGGCGGACAACGGCCTGCCGGCGGATGTCAAGGCCGAGGCAGCCCGCAAGGCGGAGGAACGGCTCAAGTACATGACCTTTTACTCCACTACGCCCCGCTGCCTGCGGGGGTTCATCCTGAATTATTTTGGAGAGCAGGCCCCTGCCCGCTGCGGCAGCTGTTCCTGCTGTTTGGCTGCGCAGGCTGCTGCCGAAGCAGCGTCGATGCCCGCCCCGCCGCCGCCCGGCTGCGGCAGAAAGCGAGTCGCTGACCAAATTTGAGGAAAAGCTGCTGGCGGGGCTGTACGCTCTGCGCAAGCGGCTGGCCGGCAAACAGAATCTGCCTGCCTATATGGTGTTCAACGATGCCACACTGCGGGAGATGGCCCGCAAAAAGCCCCTGAGCCTGGACGAGCTGCTGAACATCACCGGTGTAGGCGAGAAAAAAGCAGCCCGCTATGGGGTGGAGTTCCTGCGCTTGATCGAGGATGCGGTGGAGAGCCGCAGCTGAACAAGAATACCGCCGCAGGCCCGCTTTTGGGACGGACAAAAAGAAAAAAGCCGATGTGTTTTCCACTTGCTTTTGAAAAAGGGTGGAAAACACATCGGCTTTTGTTTTTGCAGGGGGTGTTCAGTTCATGCTGTGGGTAGAAAAGACCTCTTTGTCCACCCACCATACCGGGGCGCCAGCCGCCAGTGAGCGGGGCACGTCCAGCAGGCGCTGGTTGGCACTGCCCCGGAACCGCAGCGAGATGTCATACTCCGCCTGGACGAACCGGCCGTCCACCAGGACGTCCAGCAGGCTCAGCAGCTGGTCGGTGACTTCGCACCGGGCGTGGCAGGGGATGGCGCCGGTCAGCTGCTCCCAGGTGTAGCCGGAGTAGCACCATACCGTTTTGTTGGGGTACAGCGCTTTGAAGTTGCGTACAAAGGGCAGTAGTTCCCGCTGGTTTTCCGGCTCCATAGGCTCGCCCCCCAGCAGGGACAGCCCGGAGATATAATCCGGCTGGCAGGCCGCAAAAATGGCGTTGCGGGTGGGCTTGTCAAAGGGCTTGCCAAACCCAAAGTCCCACGCTACCTGGTTGAAGCAGCCGGGGCAGTGGTGACGGCATCCAGAGACGAACAGGCTGGTACGCACGCCCGGCCCATTGGCGATGTCGTAGTATTTGATCTCTGCGTAGTTCATGCTCTCAGTCTCCTAAAAATACCGGCCCGTGCACGCACGGGCCAGCATAGATGCAAAAGGGGAGGATCACAGGTGCAAAACGCGATCCTTGATCTCCTGGGTGCGGCCCTGGTTCCAGAACTGGGTACCAATATAGCCGCAGGTGCGGCGGGCTACATTCAGCTTATTCTCGTCCCGGTTGCCGCATTTGGGGCACTGCCATACCAGCTTGCCGTCGTCCTCCACGATCTGGATCTCGCCGTCGTAGCCGCAGCACTGGCAGTAGTCGGACTTGGTGTTCAGCTCGGCATACATGATGTTGTCGTAGATGAACTGCAGCACGCTCATCACTGCTTCCAGGTTGTCCTGCATATTGGGCACCTCCACATAGCTGATGGCGCCGCCGGGGGACAGCTTCTGGAACTCGCTCTCAAATTTCAGCTTGGTGAAGGCATCGATAGGCTCCGAAACGTGGACGTGGTAGCTGTTGGTGATATAGTTTTTGTCCGTGATGCCGGGAATGATGCCGAAGCGCTTCTGCAGGCACTTGGAGAATTTGTAGGTGGTGGACTCCAGCGGGGTGCCGTACAGGGAGTAATCCATGTTTTCGGCCTTCTTCCAGACGGTGCACTTGTCGTTCATGTGCTGCATCACGCTCAGGGCAAAGGGCTTGGCGCCGGCATCGGTGTGGCTCTTGCCGGTCATATACTTGACACACTCATACAGGCCTGCATATCCCAGGCTGATGGTAGAGTAGCCGCCAAACAGCAGCTTGTCGATCTTTTCGCCCTTCTTCAGGCGGGCCAAAGCGCCGTACTGCCACAGAATGGGGGCGGCGTCGCTGGGGGTGCCCAGCAGCCGCTTATGCCGGGCCTGCAGCGCACGGTGGCACAGCTCCAGGCGCTCGTCAAAGATCTTCCAGAACTCTTCAAAGTTTCCGCCGGAGCTCAAGGCCACGTCCACCAGGTTGATGGTCACCACGCCCTGGTTGAAGCGGCCGTAATATTTGGGCTTGCCGGTCTCCGGGTCCACATAGGGGGTCAAAAAGCTGCGGCAGCCCATGCAGGTGTAGCAGTGGCCCTCGCCGTTTTTGTCCACCTTCATCTCCAGCATCTTCTTTTCCGAGATGTAGTCCGGCACCAGACGTTTGGCGGTGCACTTGGCGGCCAGCTCGGTCAGATAATAATAGGGGGAGTCGGGGTGGATATTATCCTCCTCCAGCACATAGATCAGCTTGGGGAAAGCCGGCGTGATCCAGACTCCGGCCTCGTTCTTGACGCCCTGGTAGCGCTGACGGATGGTCTCCTCGATAATAATAGCCAGGTCTGCCTTCTCCTGCGGATTGCGGGCCTCGCCCAGGTACATAAATACGGTGATGAACGGAGCCTGGCCGTTGGTGGTCATCAGGGTGACGACCTGGTACTGGATGGTCTGTACGCCCCGGTTGATCTCGTTGCGCAGACGGCGCTCCACGATCTCCCGCTTGCGCTCAGCGCTTACCTCCAGACCCTCCATCTCCACCTCGACCTCTGCGGCGATCTTCTTGCGGGAGACGTCCACAAAGGGGGCCAGATGGGTCAGGCTGATGCTCTGACCGCCGTACTGGTTGGAGGCCACCTGGGCAATGATCTGGGTGGCGATGTTGCAGGCGGTGGAGAAGCTATGGGGCTTCTCGATATAGGTGCCGGAGATGACGGTGCCGTTCTGCAGCATATCCTCCAGGTTCACCAGATCGCAGTTGTGCATATGCTGGGCAAAATAGTCCGAGTCGTGGAAGTGGATCAGACCCTCCTGGTGTGCCTTGACGATATCCGGAGCCAGCAGCAGGCGGTTGGTCAGGTCTTTGGAGATCTCACCGGCCATATAGTCCCGCTGTACGCTGTTGACAGTGGGGTTTTTGTTGGCGTTCTCCTGCTTGACCTCCTCGTTCTGGCACTCGATCAGGCTGAGGATGCGCTCGTCTGTGGTGTTGGTCTGACGCTTCAGGCTCTGCACATAACGGTAGGTGATATAGTGGCGGGCAACGTCGTGGGCCTGGATGTCCATGAGCTGGTTCTCCACCATATCCTGGATCTCCTCCACGTTTACAGCCCGGTTCAGCGCCTGGCACTGGTCCGCAACATCCGCAGCGATCTGGGTGATCTGGTCCCGGGTCAGGCGGTTCTGTTCGCTCATCGACTCGCTGGCTTTGCCCACTGCTGTGATGATCTTGGTAATGTCAAAAGGCACTTCGGCCCCGTTGCGCTTGATGATCTTCATAGGAACTCCTCCATTTGGTCTGCTGTATCTGTCCTGTTCTGATAAAGGCGGCTGCACACCTTAGTGTGTGCCACTGCCCGCCGCAAAATCCTAAATAGTGATTTCATGATATCACTATTTAGTGATAAGTCAAGGCTATGACCACAAGATTTTGTGTTTTGGTGCTTCTGACAAAAAACAGGGGCTTTTTTCAGGACAAAATCTGCTTGACAGTTCAGACCCTCTCCATGGTGTAATATCCGGCAGAAACTATACCTGTCTGCACTATATAATACATTATAAATGGAGAAAAAGATGCAAAAGGGGGAGTGGTCAAAAGAGGATGTAATTTCTGCAACAAAACTGTACAAAAGGTCAAAAAGGCAAAAAAGGGGCAAAAAGGGCTTGCCAAACTTCGGGAGGTATGGTATTATACTTGAGCGCCAAGGGCCGCCGGAAAGAATGACTTCCGACGGGCTA
>OBJP01001257.1_pt1 | contig 11258 bp, 10 predicted proteins | sample 1519821 | NCBI WGS metagenome assembly OBJP01 (sample SAMN04209218, study PRJEB22552) | human gut metagenome | biome: gut; material: feces | host: Homo sapiens | place: USA: Oklahoma | reverse complement strand
GGGGTGAATGTGCTGACGGCCATTGATACTGCAAGAGCGTTAGCGGACAGTCTCCAGTACAGAGATAAAGACCGGCTCAGTCTGATAGATATCGCAAAAGATGTTTAGAGGAGGAAAAAGGATGGCAGTAAAATATGTATTTGTGACCGGAGGGGTTGTCTCCGGTCTTGGAAAAGGAATTACGGCGGCATCACTTGGCAGACTTCTGAAGGCGAGAGGATATCAGGTGACTATGCAGAAGTTTGACCCGTATATTAATGTGGACCCGGGAACGATGAATCCGGTACAGCATGGAGAAGTGTTTGTTACGGATGATGGAACAGAGACCGATCTTGATCTGGGGCATTACGAGCGTTTTATTGATGAATGTCTGGATAAAAATTCCAATGTGACTACGGGGAAGATCTATTGGTCGGTCTTGCAGAAAGAACGTCGCGGAGACTATGGCGGAGGCACCGTGCAGGTGATTCCGCACATTACGAATGAAATTAAGAGTCGTTTTTTTCATGGTGGAGAAGAAGAGAACCGGATTGCGATCATTGAAATCGGAGGTACAGTGGGAGACATTGAAAGTCAGCCATTTCTGGAGGCAATTCGTCAGTTTCAGCATGAGGCAGGACATGAAAATGCTGTGCTTATCCACGTGACACTGATTCCGTATCTTGGCGCATCAGGAGAACTGAAAAGTAAACCTACGCAGCAGAGTGTCAAGGAGCTTCAGTCAATGGGCCTATGGCCGGATATCCTAGTGTGCAGAAGTGAACATCCGTTGCCGGAAGAATTAAAGAAGAAAATCGCACTGTTCTGCAATGTGCCTGAGAATCATGTGCTTCAGAATCTGGATGTGGAATATCTGTATGAAGCTCCCCTTGCAATGGAGAAAGAATATCTGGCACAGGTAGTCTGTGAATCGCTTCATCTGGAATGCCCGGAACCGGATCTTAAGGAATGGAAAGAGATGGTATATAACCTAAAGCATCCAAAAGGGAAAGTAGAGATTGCAATCGTAGGAAAATATATTCAGCTTCACGATGCTTATTTAAGTGTAGTGGAAGCGTTAAAGCATGGCGGAATTGCAGCAAGAGCAAGTGTTAAGATCCGATGGGTGGATGCAGAAGAAGTGGAAGAAAAAGGTGCGCGCCCGCTGCTTGCCGGAGTGGATGGAATCTTAGTTCCGGGTGGATTTGGAACGAGGGGAACCGAAGGAAAGATTGCGGCTATCCAATATGCAAGAGAACAGAAGATTCCGTTCCTTGGAATATGTCTTGGCATGCAGGCTGCCATTATCGAGTATGCAAGACATGTGATCGGTTATGAAGACGCAAACAGTGTGGAGCTTGATCCGGATACTGCACATCCGGTTATTGCACTTATGCCGGAGCAGAATCAGGTGACAGATCTGGGAGGGACTTTAAGACTGGGCGCATATCCATGCGTACTGGAAGAAGGAAGTCTTGCGCGGAGCCTTTATGGAACGGATGTGATCAGTGAACGTCATCGCCATCGGTATGAAGTAAATAATGAGTACAGAGAAGAATTGACGAGTCATGGAATGAGGCTCTGCGGACGCTCGCCGGATCAGCGGATCGTGGAAATGATGGAACTTCCCGGACATCCTTATTTCATAGCAACGCAGGGACATCCGGAATTAAAATCAAGACCCAACAAAGCGCATCCGTTGTTTTATGGGCTGATCAGGGCATCTCTTGACAGACAGCAGGAGCATTGCTAAAATTTAATTATTTATTACTGTAATTCGAAAAAGCAAAGGAGAAGTCTGTATGGAGAGATATAATAAAGCTGAGATTTTAAGAAGAGTAGAAGAAGAAGACGTGGAGTTCATCCGTCTGCAATTCACCGATATGTTTGGAATGATTAAAAATATTGCAGTTCCGTCAAGCCGTCTTGTGAAAGTGATGGAAAATCGTTACAGCATTGATCTTGCTTCTTTAGACGAGATTGCGCGGGAAGGAGAAGAAGAACTGTATTTAAAGCCGGATCTTGATACATTCACCATCCTTCCGTGGAGACCGCAGCATGGAAAAGTGGCAAGATTTTTGTGTGATGTATGCCGGGAAGACGGTTCTGAATATGAGGCGAGCCCAAGGCGTGTCCTGAAGCGTGCAGTGGAACATGCTGCCGCAATGGGGTATACATTTCAGGTGAACCCGGAATGTGAATTTTTCTTATTTCACACGGATGAAAACGGAATGCCAACAACATTGACGCATGAAAAAGCGGGATATTTAGATACATCACCGATTGATCTTGGCGAAAATACAAGGCGCGATATTATTCTTACGTTAGAAGAGATGGGGTATGAGATCGATTCTTCCCACCATGAGATCGCTTCTGCGCAGCATGAGATTGATTTTACATTTGAAGATGCGCTTGCAGCAGCTGATAAGGTGACTACATTTAAGATGGTTGTGCGGACGATCGCGAAACGTTACGGGCTTCACGCCACATTTATGCCCAAGCCGCTTCAAGAGATGAATGGTTCAGGAATGCATTTGAATATGCAGCTATATAAGGATGGACGAAATGTATTTGAGGGTGAGGATGGCAATCTGAGCCGGGAGGGTGAAGCTTTCCTGGCCGGAATCTGTGAGCATATTGACGGAATCACTGCTATCTTAAATCCATTGGTCAATTCTTACAAACGCCTTGTTCCGGGATTTGCGGCACCATCGAATGTTGACTGGTCAAAGAAACATAAAAATACGCTTCTTCGTGTAGCAAAAAGAAAGTTTCAATCTATGACAATGGAACTGCGAAGTCCGGATGCGGCATCGAATCCTTATCTCGTATTTGCGCTTTGCCTGGAAGCAGGTCTTGACGGAATACAAAGAGAGTTAAAAGCTCCGGAGGAATTTTCTAAAGATATCAGAGGAATCCGAACACTTCCGAGAAATCTCGGAGAAGCGCTGGATAAAATGAAAAAAGAACCGTTGGCAGCGGAGGTGCTGGGAGAGGTATATATAGAAGCTTATCAAAAAGCCAAAGAAAAAGAGTGGACAAAGTACCAAAGCCAGATTACAAAGTGGGAGATTGAAAACTATCTGTATTTGATCTAAACAAGTGATGCAGGAAGAAGAAGGAGGAACGTGGATGAGTGTCATTATCATTGTATTGCCGAAATTAGATAATGCCAAAAATATCAAAAGAATCTTACTCACCTACGGATTCCAAAGTGCGGTTGCCTGTTCTTCCGGGGCATCAGCGTTACAGATGGCAGGGCAGTATGAGTGCGGGATTGTGCTGAGTGGATATCATTTAAGTGACATGTATTATGTAGAACTGATGGAGAATCTTCCGGAGAGCTATGAGCTAGTGCTGCTTGGTTCACCGGAGAAGGTTGCGGATGCCGGATCGGGGACGCTTGCGCTTACCACACCTTTGAAGGCATATGATCTATTAAATACGGTGGAGATGGTGCTTGGGCAGATTGAGCATCGTTATCGGAAGAGGAAAGTAATAAAAAAACGAAGCGAAAAAGAGGAAAATTATATCCGCAATGCGAAATACTTGTTGATGGAGAGAAATCATCTTACGGAGCAGGAGGCTTACCGCTATTTACAGAAATCAAGCATGGACAATGGCACGAATATGGTGGAAACGGCACAAATGGTTTTGATGCTGATGTTTGACGAAATATAGAAATCAAAAATAGATTGTGAGGAATAAATATGCCAAAATTAAATGAAAATTATCGAAAATTAAAAGACAGCTATCTTTTTGCCGAGATTGCGCACCGCACGGCCGCGTATATGGAGAAGCACCCTGAGCAGTCATTGATCCGTCTTGGAATCGGAGATGTTACAAGACCTCTTTGTCACTGTGCTGTACAGGCGCTCCATGAAGGCGCTGATGAGATGGGGAGAGCGGAAACTTTCAAAGGATATGGTCCGGAGCAGGGCTATGAAGAGACGAGAAGGGCAATCGCAGATTATTATAAGAAAAATGGTGTTGAACTAAATCTTGCAGATATTTTTATTTCAGATGGAGCCAAAAGTGATACGGGAAATATTACAGAATTGTTTGGCAAAGGAAATGTCATTCTCATTCCCGATCCGGTGTATCCGGTATATGTGGATTCAAATATCATGTGCGGAAATGAAGTAACGTATATTTCCGGAAATGCAGAAAATGATTTCCTTCCGCTTCCAAACGAGAATCAGCATGCCGATATCATTTATATCTGTTCCCCCAATAATCCGACAGGAGCATGTTACAACCGAGAACAGTTAAAGATCTGGGTGGACTATGCCAGAAGGCATGAGGCAGTTATTTTATTTGACGCGGCATACGAAGCATTTATTTCCGATCCGTCACTTCCGAGAAGTATCTATGAGATTGAGGGAGCAAAGCAGTGTGCCATTGAGTTTTGTTCATTATCTAAGACGGCGGGATTCACCGGAACAAGATGCGGATATACGATTGTGCCGGAGGAACTTGTATTTCCTGATTCGACAGGAGAAGAGATGTCTTTGAATGCCATGTGGAACCGCAGGCAGAGCACAAAATACAACGGAACGTCCTATATTGTGCAGAAGGCTGCGGCAGCAGTATTCAGTGAAAAAGGGCAAAAAGAATGTGAAGAGAATCTTTCTTATTATAAGAAGAATGCAAAAGTGATCGCAGATACTCTTCGCGAACTTCACATCCCGTTTTACGGCGGTGTTCATTCTCCATATATATGGTTTGAATGCCCAAGAGGGATGGATTCATGGGAGTGCTTTGACTATCTGTTACAAGAGATTCAGGTAGTGGGAACACCGGGAGCAGGATTCGGCGAAAACGGTCGAAATTATTTTCGGCTTACTTCCTTCGGGACTTATGAAAAGACGGTGGAGGCAATGAACCGGTTCCGAAGTTTATTTGCATAAATGTGAGGCGCAAAAATAAGCCCTTTTCTATGCTTGCAACAGCACAGAAAAGGGCTTATAATGTAATGTATTGCAGAAAAATGCGAAAAGAAAAGGAAATCAGAGAAAAGGAGCTTATCACATGCTTGAAGTAAAGAATCTGACATTCAAAGTAGAAGAAAACGGAGTGAAAAGAAGCATTGTCAAGGACGTAAGCTTTCAAGTAGAGGACGGAGAGATGTTAGTCATCACCGGACCGAACGGAGGAGGAAAATCTTCTCTGGCTAAAGTGCTTATGGGAATTGCAAAAGAAGATGCAGGACAGATTATATTAGACGGAGAAGACATTACTTCTTACGATATTAATCATAGAGCAAATGCGGGAATTGGATTCGCATTTCAACAGCCACCGAGATTTAAAGGTATGACAGTAAAGAGACTTCTCAGTCTGGCTGCGGACAGAGAACTTACACATCCGGAAATCTGTAAGATGTTAAGTTCTGTAGGACTTTGTGCACAGGAATATATTGAGCGTGAAGTGGATGGAACATTGTCCGGTGGAGAGATGAAACGTCTGGAGATTGCAACCGTTCTTGCGAAACCTCATAAACTTTGTATTTTTGATGAACCAGAGGCAGGAATTGACCTGTGGAGCTTCTCCATGCTGATTCAGCAGTTCGAGAAGATTCACAGTGAGAAAAAAGAGAGTCTGATCTTGATCTCACATCAAGAGAGGATCATTCAGATGGCAGACCGTATTATGGTCATTGAAGATGGAAAGATTGCGGCACTGGGAGAGACGGAAAAGATTCTTCCGACACTGCTTACGAAAGACAGTTGTGCCTGCTTAAACAAAGCGTAAGGAAGAGGTGAGTGCAAATGGCAGAATTAGATAAAGTTACAGAACAGATTTTAGAGCAGATCAGCGGAGGAGAGTTCAAACAGGAAGGCGCCTACAATCTTCGCCAGAACGGAGTTTCCATCTGTCATGGAGACAGTGAACATGTGAAGATTAAGAGAAAAGAAGACCGACAGGGAATCGACATTTATATTGATGGCGAGACAAAAGGAGAAACCGTCAGCATTCCGGTCGTTGTCAATGCTTCCGGCATGGACGATCAGGTGTATAACGATTTCTATATTGCAGACGGAGCCGATGTAGTGATCATTGCAGGCTGCGGAATCCACAACAGTGGCTGTAATGACAGCCGTCATAACGGAATTCATTCCTTCCATGTAGGAAAGAATGCAAATGTCCGCTATGAGGAGAAGCATTACGGAGAAGGAGAAGGCACGGGAGCCCGTATCTTAGATCCGGTGACAAAGATTTATATCGGTGAAGACAGTGTATTTACGTTGGATACCGCACAGATCAAGGGTGTTGATTCTACAAAACGTGAGACGGAAGTAGAACTGGATGCAGGAGCAAAGCTGTATGTCATTGAAAAATTAATGACACATGGCAGTCAGTTTGCAGAGTCCAATATGGAAGTGAAAATGAATGGAGAAGGAAGCTCCGCGCAGATTATTTCCAGATCCGTTGCGAAAGGAACATCCAGACAGATTTTCCATCCGAAGGCTGTGGGAAATGCAAAGTGTCAGGCTCATGTGCAATGTGATTCTATTATCATGGATCACGCAGAGGTTGCCTCTATTCCGGAGATTAATGCAAGACATCTGGATGCGGCGATCATCCATGAAGCAGCGATTGGAAGAATTAATGATGAACAGCTTATCAAACTTCGAACTCTTGGAATGACAGAAGAAGAGGCTGAGGGAATCATCATTGACAATTTCTTGAATTAAATAAGGAGAACTATGAAATTACAACTTAAGAAAAGATGGAAAGTAATGAAAGCAGCGCTTCATATGGAGTTAAGGGAGCATAAGAGTTCCTTTATCGTATATATGACTTTGCGCGTAATGGTTATACTGATGATGATTCTTCAGTTTTTTAATAAGAATTATGAAAATGTATTTTTGTGTATCCTTACATTGCTTTTATTAATTGTACCAAGTCTCATTCAGATTAATTTGAAGATTGAACTACCGACAGCATTGGAAATTACGATTTTGATCTTTATATTTGCAGCAGAGATTTTGGGAGAGATTCAATCGTATTATATTAAAGTCCCGTCGTGGGATACCGCGCTTCATACGATCAATGGATTTTTGATGGCGGCGATTGGCTTTGCACTGGTGGATATTCTGAATCAGAGTAAGAAAGTGTCTATGAAGTTGTCGCCTTTGTTTGTGGCGATCGTAGCATTTTGTTTTTCTATGACTATTGGTGTTGTGTGGGAATTTTTTGAATTCAGTATGGATCAGATGTTTCATCTGGATATGCAGAAAGATACGGTCATCCATCAGATCCACTCGGTTATGCTTGACCCGACAAGAAGCAATGTGGCAGTTCATATCCGGGGGATCAATGATGCTGTTGTGAAAGGAGAAAGCCTTGGAATCGGCGGTTATCTGGATATTGGTCTTATTGATACGATGAAAGACCTGATCGTCAATTTCATTGGGGCGGTTGTATTTTCCATCATTGGTTACTTCTATATTAAGAACCGTGGAAAAGGCAGATTTGCCAAACGATTTATCCCAAGGCTTAAGTCTAAAGACGCAGACTTTTTGAAGAAAGCAGTAGAAGAAGAGGAGCGGGAAGAACAGGCACTTTTATCTGAAAAAACATCAACGGACAGCAAATCTTCTTAAAATACAGATAAAGATGCCGGCAGTACATAATGGGAGCAGAAGGCTGTGAAGATTACCATAAATCGTCAAAGCGCCCTGAACACCCTGAAGCGGTGCAGGTGATGCCGGAATCAATGAATGTAAATGCAAAGACAGGTAGGAACCGGCGTAGATAAACAGGAACGAGAAAAGACCTCTTCCGTTGTCTGCTGCGCGCCCTCTCCTGTCTTTCTTTGTTTTGCTTCCAAAGAGAATCATAAGAAAAGTAATAGATTCAACAAGAAGCAGGAACAAAGCTACAGCAAAATAAGCGCCAAGAACATAGTTGTGCTGGTCTATGGCTTGGGCGAGTGAGCCGTAAGGTGTATAATTCTTCCAAAAGTGAAAGGCGAGAACGGCAATGATCGCTCCGGTCAAAATTAAAGTGGCGCCCCGCAGAAGTAAGTTTGTCGTTTTATAGATTGCTTTTGCGCCCGCTTTGCCGCCGGTCTTAGCAGTTTTTGCCAAAGGTTTAAAAAGGTTCGGCATTTTTTTTCGTTTTTTCTTCTTGGAAGCTTTTTCGTATTTTTCCTTTGTTTTTTCATCCAAATCAAAGGAAGTAGTGTAGTTTTCTTCCAGATAATCAATATTTTTTGTGCGGTCAAGATCTGATAAATTCGATAATACATCTTGAAAATTATCATCTTCCGGCATAGGGATGTCCGGAAGTTCCCCTTCATAGATTACTTCAAAGTCATCATCAAAAATATCTAAATCGTGATTCTCTAAATGCTCTTTATTTATACTCATAAAAAATCCCTCCTAATACAAGTCCTTATTCTAATCGGTTTTCTGCAATGCCACAATAGATATCACAGAAAGTTCATGAAGAAATAAGGTTTTCTTTAGAAATCATATTAAGAGGGAAGAAAAACTTTCCTAAAACCTGTATTTATTTTTATATTTCAGAAACATAAAACAAGCCAATGCGATAGCCATTAGTTCGGCAGCCGGAGTCGCAAGCCAGATACCTGTGACGCCAAAGAACAATGGAAGCGCCAATAAACAGATTACCATGAATACGAAAGAACGTGAGAAAGCAAGGATTGCGGAAACGATTCCGTTATTTAAAGCAGTGAACATTCCACTGGAAAAAATATTGAATCCGATAAATAATAATGCAATACTGCAAATTCTATTTCCGGTGACAGCAAGCTCAAATACAGGATTGTCAGGTCTGGCAAAAATGCTGACAAGTGGTTTTGTTATGATCAAAGATGCCGCTAAGGAGAGGACAGAAATAACAGCTATGATCTTTAAACTTTTACGAATCAGTTTTTTTAGTTTTTCGTGATTCTGTTCCCCATAATAGTAACTGATCATAGGGGCAACTCCGTAAGAGTAACCGCTAAATAGTGAGCTTGCAAACATCAGCACATACATAATGATGGTGATGGCGGCGATACCGTTTTCTCCTACATATCTTAACATAGTCCAGTTAAACATCAGTGTTGTGATTCCGGTAACAAGGGCGGTTGCCATTTCTGAGCAACCATTGGAAATTGCTTTTTTCAAAACATCAAAAGAGAAGTGAGGTCTCGTAAAATGAAGTAGGTTCTTCTTATTACAGAAAATAATGAAACCAACAACGGTTGTCACGGAATATCCTAAACCGGTAGCAATGGCTGCGCCTTCCGTCCCCATTCCGATCACTCCTATAAAGAGGTAATCCAGAATGATATTGAGAACACCTCCGGCAACAGAACAGATAAAGGATACTGTTGCCTTTCCTGCGGCAATCAGATAAAGAGAGAAGTTATTCATTAATAAGATTGAAATTGTAAATAGCAGATAGCGGCTTAAGTAATCTTTTGTGTGATGAAGAACATCTGCGGATACATCCATTTGAGAAAAGAGCATGTTCATGCAAAGGTATCCGATCAGTGTCATTGTGACGCCGACAACAATGTTGACGACAATTAAAAATGTAAAATTCTCGTTGGCTTCCTGCTGCTTTTTCTCACCTGCTTTTTTCATGATGACAGCGCTTCCGCCGGTTGCCAGCATGGTAGAGATGGCTGTGACTAAGGAAATGATAGGCGCAGATAAATTGATTGCGGATAAGGCGTTTGTTCCGATCAGATTGGAGACAAATAAGCCGTCTACCATTGTGTAAAATGCCATAAATAAAGACATTGCAATAGTAGGTAAAGCAAATTTCATAATATTTTTTAACGTAATGGGTTTCAGATATACATTTTCAGTTTCCATAATATTCCTCCATATTTTTTGTTTTTCCAAGATACCGTGTGTATCATAAGCTGTACAGTTACTGTAATGTCAATAAATTTTATTGTCTTTTTAATCTTTTTCTTGACAATGTAGAAAATTAGTTTATAATGTGAACTGTTTACATTGTGAACTAATTTTCGCGTGTAAGGTTGATTACATAGGGGAAGTGGTGAAAATTATGAGTGAATTGAACGAACAGATTCTGGATGCATGGATTCATTTGACAACTGCTATCAATAATGAGCGGATTGTGTCAGAGATGCCGCTGAATGAGGCATTGATCTGCCGGATACTTTACAAGAACCAAGAGAGTGAAATTACGGCAACAGATTTATGTGCATTGACGAAAATGCAAAAGTCTCAAATGAACCGAACACTTATGAATATGGAAAAAAAGGAGTGGATTCACAGGCAGCGTTCTCAAAAGGATAAAAGACAAATATTAATCGCCTTGAGAGAGGAAAAAATACGTGCGTACCAAGAACAGCATGAACACATCTTAAATATAGTAAACAAATTAGTAGAGCGGATTGGGAGAGAAAACGCAGAGAAAACAGTAGAACTTTTTAATCTGATTGAACAGATTGCAAGAGAGGAGATTATATGATTCGTATATTAGTAGATTCAGCAGCAGATTTTTCAAAGAAAGAAATTGAAGAAAAAGGAATACATTTGGTTCCGTTGCAAGTAAATTTTCAAGAAGAGCAGTATTTGGACGGAGTGAACTTAGAAAGAGATGAGTTTTATGAAAAACTTGTGCATAGAAAAGATTTTCCGAAGACTTCACAGCCATCTCCGCAGGAATTTTTGGATGTATTTGAGGAAGTGAAAGAAAAAGGGGATGAATTAATCTGTATTTTGTTATCCTCCGCACTTAGCGGTACTTACCAAAGTGCACAGCTTGCCCGCAGCATGGCAGATTATGATAAGATCTACATTGTAGATTCTTTAAGTGCAGTTGTGGCAATCCGAATTTTATGTGATACTGCATTGCGTATGGCAGAGCATGGGAATACTGCACAGGAGATTATAGAAGAGCTGGAAGAACTGAAAGGAAGAATCCAGATCTTTGCAGCGGTTGATACACTGGAATATCTCGCCAAAGGCGGACGCATCAGCAAAGCCGCAGCAACCATCGGCGATATGGCAAATCTTAAGCCGATTATTACAGTGTCAAGAGAAGGTACTGTAGAAGTTGTAGGAAAAGGAATCGGAGTCAACAGAACATTAACTGCCATTCAGAAAAAAATCGCAGGCTATCAGATTGATGAAAATTATCCGGTCTATTCACTTTTCTCCTACGGTGAAGAGAACTGTGCGAAATTAGAACAAAAAATGGAAAAGAATGGATGTAAGATACATTCACGCAAGCAGATTGGTCCGGCGATAGGAACACATATCGGACCTGAGGCGTTCGGAGTC
>OBJP01001227.1_pt1 | contig 11545 bp, 10 predicted proteins | sample 1519821 | NCBI WGS metagenome assembly OBJP01 (sample SAMN04209218, study PRJEB22552) | human gut metagenome | biome: gut; material: feces | host: Homo sapiens | place: USA: Oklahoma | reverse complement strand
GTGCCCTACCGGGAGTAGCCCCGACGGTTGACAAAACTATAGGAACACCCAACGACTAACTTAAAAACTATGCCGGATTACGGGGCTGAATGGCGGATTGCCGACCATGCCGAAATTGGTAAAAAGAAAACCGCAGGTAGAAGGCTCGCTATGATTTGAAAATAAGGGGTGTGGTTGGCTCATTCAGGTTCAGCCCCGTAATCCGGCATAGTTTTGAAATGGCACTGAATAAGTGGCGGCAAATGAGCCGCAATGAAGCAAGCTAGCCCCTCGTTTCCGAAACCTTTCCGCAACAATTTGCCCTTCGTGCCGCTCGACTCCGCTCGCAACGTCCCCTGCGCTACACTTAGTCGCACTGTGGCGCTGCCGCGCCGCGCCCGAAGCAAGGGAGACCCTCATGAAGAATACTCAGCTGCTGCTGATTAACGATATGTGCGGCTACGGCAAGGTCGCACTTTCCGCCATGCTGCCGGTGCTGTCGCACATGGGCTACCGTATCCATAACCTGCCGACGGCGCTCGTTTCCGACACGCTCAACTACCCCAAGTTCTACATCCACGACACCACGGAGTACGTGCGCCAAAGCCTCGCTATCTGGGAAGAGCTCGGCTTTGAATTCGACGCCATCTCGACCGGCTTTATCGTGACCGAGGAAGAGACACGCATCATCTCGGACTTTTGCCACCGCCGTGCGCAAAAGGGCACCAAGGTGTTCGTCGACCCCATCATGGGCGATAACGGCAAGCTCTATGCGGGCGTGCCCGAGTCCACGATCGGTCTCATGAGGCACCTGCTCGAGTGCGCCGACTACGCGGTGCCCAACTACACCGAGGCCTGTCTGCTCACCGATACGCCTATCGCCGAGCAAATTACGCCCGATGAGGCCCGCGCTCTTGTGGACGCCGTGCGTGAGCTGGGTGCCAAGTCTGTGGTCATTACGAGCGCCGTAGTCAATGGCACGAACGCGGTTATCGGTTACGACCATGTGGCGGGGGAGTACTTTACGATTCCCTTTGAGCTCATTCCGGTCTATTTCCCGGGCACGGGCGACACGTTCTCGGCGGTGCTCGTCGGCCGCGTTATGGCAGGTTGGAGTCTGCAGCGCGCGACGTCCGATGCCATGCGTGTGGTTGCTGAGCTTATCGAGCGCAATGCCGACCAAGAGGACAAGTCTGCCGGCCTGCCCATCGAGGCCTGCCTGGATGTGATTGACCATGAGTAGCGCCGACGAGAGCGGTACCGAGGCAGCGGGCGAGAACAAGCCGCTCGGCGCGCCGCGGGGCAAGCGTCCACGAATCCGCGTGAGCTGCGTGGACCAGCTGGGTGCGTGCCGTTGTCACCATGGTCACAAGCCCGGCGACGTCTTCGACTTCGACCGGGACCGCGGCAGGATGTGCGCCATGGCCTGTCACGTGGGCTTTCCCTATATCGATATCCTGCGCTATGGCGGAACCGTGCCTGGCAACGAGCCCGGCACGGCAAAGTTCTGCTGCCCCGAGGTCGATACGCTGAACGTTTGGCTCGCCGAGATCGTCGACGAGTAATTGAGCGTGGATTTTCTCCCGTTTAGAGCGTATTTGAGCGCTCAAAGTGGGAGATTGTCCACGCTCAATTTGTATGCGGGAGATTATCCACGCTCATTTCGCGCCGAAGACGTGGCCCGCGACCTCGCTTGCCTACAGCTGCTCGAGCATAGCGGTACAACCGGCGAGCACGTCGCGGTAGGTGGCATCGAAGTTGCCGGTGTACCAGGGGTCGGCCACGTCGCCGGGGCGCTCGGTCCAATCGAGCAGGCGCGAGATCTTGCCGTCGGGGTCGTCGCCAAAGATGCGACGCAGGCCACGGGCGTTCTCGGCATCCATATAGACAATGTGATCCCAGTCGCCATACTCCGCGCGACGTACCTGACGCGCACGGTGGGCAACGACAGGAATTCCGACTTCACGCAGCTTGGCAACGGTGCCACGATGCGGCGGATTGCCGATCTCCTCGGTCGACGTTGCAGCGGAATCGATGACAAACTCCGCCTCGCGCCCAGCGCGGCGCACGAGCTCAGTAAACACCGACTCGGCCATCGTCGAGCGGCAGATGTTCCCATAGCAGATAAACAGTACGCATTGCATATGCGGTTTCCTTTCGATCGCCATCATCAAGCTCGAGTATCGTATCTGCGCCTACGCCTGCGCCCGCTTGCGCTCCCAGCGAGCCAATTTAATCGTCACCAGCGTGAGCGCCCAGGCCACAAGCGAGAACGCGGCTCCCACTGCGCCCACGTACGCAATGCCAACGCTGCTTACCACGGCGCCGCCCACTGCGGTGCCAAACGAGATGCCGACGTTAAACGCCATGGGCTCAACCGAACTTGCGAGTACCATCGACTTGGGATGGCGGCTGCGTGCCACGTCCATAAAGTGCGTGATGCACGACACCGAGAACAGGTACATGAGCAGCGCCAAGCTAAAGACAAAGACCAGCGCGAGCGGCATGGTGCCGCCCACAGCAAACAGCCCGAGCAGCGCCGCAGCCTGCAGCACAAACGTCACAAGCAGTGCCTTCATGCCAAAGCGCGCATCGATCCACCCGCCCAAGATGTTCGAGATCAGGCAGAACACGCCGTAGGCCATAAGCGTGGTACTGGCTTCGACCGTGCCCATGCCCAGCACCTGCTCAAGATAAGGCGTTACGTAGCCGTAGAACACATAGACCGACCCCACGCCAAACAAGAAGATGAGCATGCCGGTGATGATGCTCGGTTCGCGTAGGAGCCCCGCCTGCTCGCGGAAGGTGGCAGGCTCGTCGGTTTGCCCAGCGCGCGGCATAAATGCCACGAGCGCTCCGCAGATCAGAACGGCAAAGGTCAGCGTGCCGTACATGGCCACGTGCCAATCGAGCGTGTCGGCCACAAACTTGCCAATCGAGGTCACAAAGACCATCGCCACGGAAAACGCGCCGTACACGACCGAGATTGCAAGCGAAGTTTGCTGCGGGGACAGCAACTCGGGGATGTACGTCACGCCCACGGCGAGCAGCGCACCTGAGACAGAGCCCAGGACAATGCGCGAGATAAACAGCACCTGGAAGTTGGGCGCCAACGCCATGACCAGGTTGCCGAGCACAAAGACGATGCTGTAGCACACGAGCAGCTGGTAGCGGCGGAATCGCCCCGTGCTGAGCGCAAGCACCGGCGTGGCGATAGCGTAGACGAGCGCGAACACGCTGATGAGCTGGCCCGCAGTGGCAAGTGATACGCCGAGTTCCGTTGCCAAATCGCTTTCGATGCCGATGACCACGAACTCGGAGCAGCCGAGCGAGAATCCCAACAGCACGAGCAGCGCCAGGCAGAGCTTGGTGCGCGCGGTGGAGAGCGCGGCGGCGGTTGACTTGCTTTTAGGCGTGGCTGCGGCGGTCAAGGTTGTCACTCCAATGTCGCATGAATAAGCGGGATTCAATCCCTGCAACTCTAACAGAATGTGACAAAGAGACAGTCCCTTTGTCACATTGCGCTGCCAGCCAGTCGCCCAAACCATCACAACATTCGGCGAAAATCTCGAAATCGAGGAAAAGCGTCGAACGTTGTGATGGTTTTCCTGTCTGCGCCGGCGAGCTCCGGCGCCGTCTGGGGGTATAAGGCTAGCAAGTGTTTATTTGCGAGGCCTAAGGGGCGCCCCGTATGGATATCGATGACTTTGAATGGTGGTATAGCGAGGGCGAGGCTCCGGACGAGGAGTGGGACGAACCCGCGCCGCGTGACGTGTCGAGCGACGAGGACGAGACCGGCAACGATGCCTTCGAGACGGACGCCGCTTCCAACTCCGCCGAACCCCTAACCTTTGAACAGGCCTGGGCCCAGGCCGAGGCCGACGAGGCTAAGGCCGATGCCACGGCCACACTCGGTGAGCCGGCGGACATGTCCATCTCGCCGGCCAAGACCCCGCAGCCGCGCCATAACATCGACCCCGGCAGCACGGCATCCTTCAGCATACTCGACGTGCCCGCGCAGGGTGCTCAGGCGCCTGCGCCCACGCATCGCCCCGACCTGGCTCGCGAGGAAGTCGCGGGCCGCCGCTCTCCGCTCGGTCCCATCCTCATCGCCTTCATGGCCGGCGTCATCGCTTGCTCGGCGATCGGAAATGTCTGGAGCCATGTGGAGCAACAGCGCAAAGATGCCGCCAAGGTCGAGATGTCTGTCGAGCAATCGCTCAGCCGCACGCGCTCGGTGCATGTGTCGGTCGAGGTCAAGGACGGTGCGACATGGGACACCGCCCGCGGCGATAGTCAGATGCTCATCCACATCGTGGGCCGCACGCTCAGGGGGCAGGCGATTGACGAGTATCAATATGTCAACTCCGCTGGCGACGGCATCGAACTCAAGCCCGGCGACTACGAGCTCACGGTCGACGAGCCGCCCGTCGCCACCGATGGCACGCGCTTCCGCGCCTCAAAGCGTATGGTCCCCGTGAGCTTTAACTCGCAGGCGCCCGATACGGTCGACAGCACACCGCAGGGCGGGTTCGACCTTTACGCAATCGCTCAATAACTGCGCCTGCCGCCTCTCCGTGTCGCCAAGAGTGGCACAATAGCCCTCAACACTGTTGTTTACTTTTGGAGGAAGTAGCATGTCCACCGTCACCACCATCAAGCGCGGCGGCCTCACCGCGGCCATCGATTCCATGGGAGCCCAGCTCACGAGCCTTGCCCTCGACGGCAACGAGTATCTGTGGCAGGGCGACCCGGCCTTTTGGGGCAAACACGCGCCCATTCTGTTCCCCATCGTGGGATCGCTGCGCAACAACACAGCGACGTCTGCGGCCGGCACCTGCGAGATGCCGCGCCACGGACTCGCGCGCATCGTCGAACACAAGCTGGTCGAGGTCTCCGAGGACGGCTCGTCCGTCACCTACGAGATCACCGATACGCCCGAGTCGCTCAAGGCTTTCCCCTTCCACTTTAAGCTCAACATGACCTATGCCCTGACTGGTGATGCCACGCTTACCCAGACCTTTGCCGTCACCAACACCGGCGACGTGGACCTGCCGTTCTCGGTGGGCGGTCACCCTGCATTTAACGTGCCCGCCCCCGGTGCCGAGGATGAGGCGTTCGAGGATTACGAGCTGGCGTTTACCGAGGCTTGGACCAACGAGGCCCCCATCATCACGCCCGACGGTCTTATGACGTGCGAGGGCAGTTACAAGGCTCCCGATAACTCGGACGTGCTGCCCATCACGCACCGCAGCTTCGATAACGATGCCATCATGTTCACCGATACTCCGGGCTCCACGCTCACACTGCGCGGCCGCAAGTCGGGCCACGGCGTCAAGATCGACTTTGAGGGCTTTAAGTACATCGGCGTGTGGTCTGCCGCCAACGACGCTCCGTTTGTGGCGCTCGAGCCCTGGACCGGTCACACCACCATGGACACCGAGGACGACGTCTTTGAGCACAAGGTCAACACCATCACCTTGGCTCCCGGCGAGACGGATGTTCGCAGCTTTAGCGTTACCTTGCTCTAGAGGTTCCGCCGCTCGGTCGATGCTGCGCGTCGTCCAGAGCGACAAGTTGTCATTCAAAAGGCAAGACATAGACCTTCTGGTCATGCCTTGCCTTTTTCATGCCACTTGTTCGCTCTGGACGTCGCTCGCCGGCATTGCCAAAACATCGGCGTCCCCAATGGCTACCGTGTGTCTATTAATTTTTCGAGCTTGTGCTGCGCTGCTGGTCGCTGGCGTATATCCTGTTAAGTCGTCAGCATACGATTCAACAGGGAAGGCAGATTATGCATTCTCCCCATCAACGCGACGCGCATCCACAGCCGGTGTGCAGCCGTCGTATCTTCTTAGGCAGTGCGCTTGCTGCGAGCGCTACCGTTGTTGCCGGCGCACTTGCCGGTTGCCAGCGCCCCTCCACGCTGGAAGTAGTTCAGCCCACGACGGGCGGCGGTCGCGACGACCTGTCCGATTCCGTGATCGGCAAGGACAAGATCCGCATCGGCATGGAGGCGGCCTACGCCCCGTACAACTGGCAGGTCTCCGAAGCCAGCGAGTACACCATCCCCATCGACAACGTGCAGGGCGCCTATGCCGATGGTTACGACGTGCAGATCGCCAAGATCGTCTGCAAGGCCCTCGGTGGCGAGCCCGTTGCCGTCAAGCAGAGCTTCTCGGGTCTTATCGATTCGCTCAACAACGGCCAGATCGACCTCATCATTGCCGGCATGAGCGCCACGCCCGAGCGCGAGGAGTCCGTCGGCTTTTCCGACCCGTACTTCATTGGCTACTTTGGCCTGTTCGTAAAAGAGGGCTCGCCCTACCAAAATGCGACCAAGCTCAGCGACTTTAGCGGCGCTACGGTCCTCGGCCAAAAGGACACCATGCTCGATACCGTCATCGACGAAATCCCGGGCGTTGTGCACAAAAACCCGGTCGATTCGGTTCCCACGGTGTTTTCGAACCTGCTGCAGGGCACCTGCGACGCCGTGACCTATAACACCGAGAACGAGAAGGGCTATATGGCCCAAAACCCGGGTATCGTGCCGATTCAATTTGCCGAGGGCGAGGGCTTTAAGCAGGAGGTCACGGCAAACGTCGGCTGCCGCAAGGGCTCGGACAAGCTGCTTAAGCTCATCGACAAGACACTCAAGGGCATTAGCCAAGAGGAGCGCGACCAAATGTGGGACGCGTGCCTCGACCGTCAGCCGGCATAGGGAGGCAGCATGAAAACCATTAATCGCCTGGCCTCCTTTATCAGGGCCGACCACCGTTATGTATACCTGGGCACGAGCGTTATCGCGGCGCTCGGCCTGGCGTTTAGCCAGCGCAACCCCACGCCGCTGAGCTTCTTGGCCCCCACGGGCGTGTTCCAAGATTGCCTTTGGGCGATCCTGTGGGCGTGGCTCGTCGTGTCGGTGGCGGCGCTGGTCACCAAGCTTATGCACTGGAGCGACTATCGCGAAAAGTCGCCGTTCGCATCCGAGCGTTTCCGTCGTGGAGCACGCTTGGGCAGCTACGTCGTGGTCGCCATCGCGGCAGTTTTCTTTATCGACCGCTGCGTCATGTCGTTTATCGACCTGGTGCAGGTGAGCATTGTCTCGGATTCCAACCCCAGCGACTTTTTGTCGAGCCTGGTCTACATGACCTACAAGAGCGGGGACTTCTTCATTCGCGGTATCGAGATCACCATCGCGCTTGCCACCTTCGGCACCGTCATCGCATTCTTCCTGGCGCTGCTCTTCGTGTTCCTACGCATTCAGACCTTCGATCGCGTGGATAACGACCTGGTGCGCTCCTTTAAGAGTATCGGCCGCGGCTTTGCGACCGTCTACTCCACCATCGTGCGCGGCACGCCCATGATGGTCCAGGGTCTGCTCATCTATTACGCGGGCTTCACCGTTTTGCGCGGCATGGGCTTCGAGACCGCCCAGGCCAACCAGATCTGGAGCACCTTCACCGCCGGCCTCGTCACCATCTCGCTCAACTCCACCGCCTACATGATGGAGGTCCTGCGCGGCGGCATCGAGTCCATCGATCCCGGCCAGGCCGAGGCAGCACGCTCGCTGGGCCTGTCGCAGTGGCAAGCTATGCGCAAAGTCGTGTTCCCCCAGGGCATTAAAAACGCGATTCCGGCGCTCACCAACGAGCTCATCATCAACATCAAGGATTCGTCGGTGCTCTCGGTCATCGGCGTGTTTGACCTCATGTACGCCACCACCACCGTCGCCGGCGTGTACTACCGCCAGATGGAGGTCTACTGCGTGGCGCTCGTGGTCTACCTGATCCTGACGCTCGTGGCGAGCCGCCTGCTCGAGGCCTTTGGCAAAAAGCTAGGCGCCGAGGCTCCGGTCACGCTGCCCAGCTCCAACTAGGCTCAAGACGAGGAGAATCATCATGGCAGATACCGCCACTACCGGCACCGCGGCCGCCGCACAGACCAATGAGCTGCTCATCCGCGTCGAGGGCCTGCGCAAGAGCTTTGGCTCGCTCGAGGTGCTCAAGGGCATCGACCTGTCCGTTAACCCCGGCGAGGTCGTCACCATTATCGGCGCCTCGGGCTCGGGCAAATCGACCTTCCTGCGCTGCCTCAACCTGCTCGAGACCCCGGACGCGGGCCACATCTGGTTCCACGGCCAGGACCTCACGGCCGAGCGCTGCAACATCAACAAGCTGCGTGAGGACATCGGCATGGTGTTCCAGGGCTTTAACCTGTTCAACAACATGGACGTGCTCGACAACTGCACGCTCGCGCCCGTCACGCTCAAAAAGATGAGCAAGGCCGAGGCCGAGAAGGTCGCGATGGAGCATCTGACGAGCGTGGGGCTCGAGAAGTTCGCGCACGCCGCCGTGGGTCGCCTGTCCGGTGGTCAAAAACAGCGCGTGGCCATCGCTCGTGCCCTATGTATGAATCCGCAGATCATGCTGTTCGACGAGCCGACCTCCGCACTCGACCCCGAGATCGTGGGAGAGGTGCTCGAGGTCATGCGCAAACTTGCTGCCGACGGCATGACCATGGTCGTCGTCACGCACGAGATGGCCTTTGCCCGCACCGTGTCCGATCGCGTGGTCTTTATGGACAAGGGCGTAGTGCTCGAGGACGCCGCGCCGGCAGAGCTCTTTGGCAACCCCAAGCACCAGCGTACCCGCGAGTTCCTCTCGCGTTATCTCGAGGACAAATAACCAACCGCAAGCGCTTATGTGGCAGGGCCGCTCCGGTGGGGCGGCCCTTGTCGTCACAATCGAAAGGATGTCATGGCCGAGGTTTGGCGCTTCTTTGCGCATGAGGATGATTTTGCCGATTTGGACGAAGCTGGTGCGTGCGAGCGCCTGGGCCGCGTGCTGTCGTTTCCGACCATTTCGAGCATGGATGCCGAGGCGGTGGACTGGCAGCCGTTCGACGACCTGCGCGCGTATATGCAGCAGGCTTGGCCGCGCGTGTTTGCGGCGGGCGAGGTCGAGCTTATCGATCATTCGCTATTGGTGACGCTTGGCGGTTTCGACCCTGCCCTCAAACCCGTCATGCTCATGGGTCACATGGACGTGGTTCCTGTGGTGCCGGGCACCGAGGACGATTGGACTCACGCCCCCTTTAGCGGACATGTGGACGACACCTACATTTGGGGTCGCGGCGCCATCGATATGAAAGACCAGGTCGCAGGCATTCTCGAGGCGGTTGAGTATGCGCTCGCACACGGCTGGGAGCACAAGCGTACCCTGCTGCTCGCCTTTGGCCAGGACGAGGAGACTACGCAGTACGGCGCAGGCGCCATCGGCCGCGCGCTCGAGGAGCGCGGCATTGAGCTTGAGTACCTGATCGACGAGGGCGACTACCGCATCGTTTCGGCTGCCGAGTACAGCGCGGGCGAGGACTGGCTCATGCACGCCGACCTTGCCGAGAAGGGCTATGCCGATATCGTGCTCAAGACGAAGAGTGAGGGCGGGCATTCGTCCAACCCCTACGGTGGCACGTCGCTTGAGGTGCTCAGCCGTGCCATCACCGCAATCTGTGATATCGAGTGGCCGACGCGCGTGACCGACTTGCTTGCCGCCCAGCTCGTCGAGTTGGGGCTCTACACGGCCGACGAGATTGCCTCCAACAAGGACACCATCGTGCGCGATTGCCTCGCCAGCAAGAAGCTCTATCCGCTGGTGACGACCACCTGCGCACCCACGCAGATCGAGGGTGGCAGCACCGGCGCCAACGTAATGCCGCAGGATATGTGGGCCAACATCAACTTCCGCATGCTCGAGGGCACAAGCGTGGCCGATGTTGTGGCGCGCTGCCGTGAGGCGGTTGCCGGGGCGGACCTTGCCGGTCGTGTCGAAGTGGAGCTGGGCCCCGGCAGCTCCGAACCCTCGCCGTCCCCGCGCATCGGTGGTCCCGGCCTCGAGGCGGTTCGCTCCATCGCCGCCCGCTATTTCCGTAATCCAAAGGGGACGGAGGAAAACGGATCATTCGAGCCAGTGGCAATTGTGCCCTCGACCGTGATCGGTGCGACCGACGCTGCCAACTACCAACAAATTTGCCCTGAGTGCATTCGCTTCTCGGCCTTTGTGGTTGATGACGACGAGTGTGATCGCGGCGTCCACGGCACCAATGAGCGCATCACCCGCCGCGCCTACCTCCAGGGCATCCGCTTCCTCGTCGCCCTGATCCATACGCTTTAGAATCCGACAAAGGGACTGTCCCTTTGTCGGATTCCGTGCGGGTTATATGCAGGTTTGCCTGCGCACGCTATCATATATGAGTTAGACCGCAATTATGTACCCCATACGCGAAGGGATGCGCATGTATCTGAAGATCGACATGTTCTAGCTGGGCTTACCCCCGCAGCGGCGCCCCGCGCCCCATCAATTCTGCCGATTTTCGCCTTCACGCATATAAAGGAGTCCGTCATGCGCGACAAGCTCGAAAAGATCATCAAGGCCTACGAGGAGCTCGAGAAGAAGCTTTCCGACCCGGCCGTCGCCTCCGATATCAAGGAGTTCACGCGTCTCAACAAGGAGTACGCGCACCAGTCCGACCTCATTGCCGCCTCGCGCGAGTACATCGGCGCGCTCGATGACATCGAGGCTGCCAAGGAAATGCTGCACGATACCACCGATGCCGATGAGAAGGAGATGCTCCAGATGGACATCTCCGAAAACGAGGCCAAGCTTCCCCAGCTCGAGGAAGACATCAAGTACATGCTCATCCCGAGCGACCCCAACGACGACAAGAACACCATCGTCGAGATCCGCTCCGCCGCCGGTGGCGACGAGGCGGCCATCTTCGCCGGCGATCTGTACAAGATGTACCAGCGCTTTTGCGAGTCGCGCGGCTGGAAGACTACCGTGCTCGATTCCAGCCCCAGCGAGGCCGGTGGCTTTAAGTCCATCGAGTTCAAGGTCGAGGGCGACCGCGTCTACTCCGTCATGAAGTTCGAGTCCGGCGTGCACCGCGTCCAGCGCGTTCCCAAGACTGAGTCCCAGGGCCGCATTCAGACCTCCACGGCTACCGTCGCCGTACTTCCCGAGGCCGAGGAGATCGACGTCCAGATCAACCAGTCCGACCTGCGCATCGACACCTACTGCGCCTCCGGCCCTGGCGGTCAGTGCGTTAACACCACCTACTCCGCCGTGCGCATCACCCACCTGCCCACCAACACCGTGGTGCAGTCGCAGGAGCAGCGTTCCCAGATCCAGAACCGCGAGGTCTGCATGCAGATGCTGCGCGCCCGTCTGTACGAGATGGAACTCGAGAAGCAGCAGGCCGAGCTCGGTGCCGAGCGCCAGAGCCAGATCGGCCACGGCAACCGTTCCGAGAAGATCCGTACCTACAACCAGCCCCAGGACCGCGTGACCGATCACCGCATCGGTTTCAACTCCACCTACAACGGCGTCCTTCTGGGCGATCAGCTCGGCACTGTCATCGAGGCACTTGCCGCCGCCGAGCGAGCCGAGAAGCTAGCGCAGGCCGTTTAAGTTACGGCGTTTTACCAAACGCCGTAACTGCTCGACGCTGCGCGCCGCCCAGAGCGACAATTTGTCATTCAAAAGGCAAGGCATGACCAGAAGGT
>OBJP01001225.1_pt1 | contig 11557 bp, 8 predicted proteins | sample 1519821 | NCBI WGS metagenome assembly OBJP01 (sample SAMN04209218, study PRJEB22552) | human gut metagenome | biome: gut; material: feces | host: Homo sapiens | place: USA: Oklahoma | reverse complement strand
GCGGGCCGGGTAGGCGCACTGGCCGATGGAGCCGGGGTGACGCTGAATGTGGGAACCGTGGGTCATGGGGCCGCGGTGCTGATTCCAGCGCTTGATGCGACCCTGGAAGCCCTTACCCTTGGAGGTGCCGATGACGTCGACCTTGGCGACGTTCTCGAAATCGGCGACGGTGACGACGTCGCCGACCTTGTGCTCCTCGCCATTCTCGACGCGGACCTCACGAAGGTAACGGACGGGCTCGACGCCAGCCTTAGCAAAGTGACCAGCCATGGGCTTATTCACGTGCTTGGACTTGATGTCGCCGAAGCCGATCTGGACGGCGTTGTAGCCGTCGGTCGCCTCAGTTTTAACCTGCGAGACGGTGCAGGGGCCAGCCTGGATGACCGTGACGGGGACGACGTTATCGTCCTCGTCCCAAACCTGGGTCATGCCGATCTTGCGGCCGAGAATCATGTTGATCATTCGATCTCCAACTCTCGGTGGTCTTGGGACATTGCACGCGCCCCTTGCGCGTGCCCCTAGAGGACCACATACGGATTTGCGCGCCACTCCTTGCATTCGTCTCGGCCTTTCGTGCGCGGCAACCCAAATGCGCAGGTAGATGGCCTAGGCAGAATCTTCCTAGTGGACACAGCTTGATTAGTATACACGCCCACGGGCGTCTCCATATTGTCTTCGCAATGTTTTTGCAGGTGAGGGAGGTTGGCGAGAGTGCGGCCGGCTGTTGCCGTCGCCCCATATCGCCCCGCGACGCCCCGGACGGGGGCGGCCGAGGTTTTCGCTCGGTCAGGTCCTGCGCAAGACGGAGAGCCCACTGGGCTCTCCTTTGCGTGCGGATTCTACGAAAACCTCGGCCGCCCCCGTCCGGGCAGCGACGTACTCGAAACTTACCGTGAATTCCACTTGTTAAGAAAGGCCTCATAGCCGGGAGCCTCGCGTAAAAACGCGTACTCCTCATCCGCTTGAACACCGGCCAGCATCACGGTGCCCATTTGCGAGGTTAGCTGCGTCAAGTCATTAAGTTGGTGAAACGATACAAAGGACTCTTAAGAGCGCCGGCGTCGGCACCATGCAGAGACGACATAATCTGCTCAAGCAAATCAAACGTCTCATTCGTATCCTTTGTTGCAACCGCAACGGTCAAGCTGGGCACGAGTCCCATCCATCCAGGCTGGTTGAGTACCTCAAATAGCGTTTGCGCGCGGTGGGCGCATGCGAGTGCATCGTCCACGCGGTCCTCGCGCAAGGCAATCTCGATAATGCTATTGACCGTCCCCATAAGGTCGGCCGACATTCTAATCAGGCGCGCCTCCCACGCACGCGCCGCCTCCTCATCATGGCCTTGGCGCATAAGAAGAATCGCCTGGCGCTCCTCCTTGTCAATCTGCGGCTGATGAATGGTGTCGAGCAGGCGTTGCGCATCCTCATAGCGCTCTTCCTGCATAGCGCGGGCGATAAGCATGCCGCACGCCTGCTCTCGGGCTTCGGGCAGCGTGCTTTGGGACAGCCGTTCGTAAGCTTTGTCTAGCGTGGGACGATACCTATCTGGCTCCTCAACCTGAAAGAGTGTGAGCGCGCCGTCCAGGTACTGCGTGAGCACGATGGCGAGCTCATCGCTTGCCGGATACAGGCGCATCCGCTCCTGCGCGTATGCGAAACCCGCCTCGTACCCATCCTCTCGGACCAGCCGGTCAACCTCGCGTTGAATTTCGAGGTTCGCCTCTTGGCTCAACTCGGGTTCGAACGACAGGAGGGTATTGGCGTCTGTCTCGAGCAGGCGTGCGAGAGCGGGGACCAGCGTTATATCCGGGTAGCTCATGCCGCGCTCCCACTTGTTGACTGCCGGCGCAGAAACCCCCAGGCGCTGAGCCACCTGCTCCTGCGTCAAGCCCAGCCCGCGTCGGCGGTTACGGATGACCTCGGAAATATGCATGGTTCGTCCCTTCGTGCAAAGTGTATGCGTCGCAGCTGCTCGCTGACTATTTCACCAGCTGGCGATCGTTCGCACAATTGAGACGTCTTCATGTTTGAGGCAGGAAACCTAACCGTTGGTTAACTCAGTCCCCCGCGCTTTCTCGACCTCAAAAAAGTGCCTGTCCCCAAATTGAGGTTTTACTCGCTCCTCAGCGCCTCCACCGGGTCGCGGCGGGCCGCGTTGCGGCTCGGGATGAGGCCCGCCGCCACGGTGAGCAACACGCTGATGAGGATGAGGCCGAGCGCGGACGCCACCGGCAACTGCATGACGTTTTCGATCTGGTGTTCGGCAAGCGCCCACGCGTTCACGGGGAACGACACCAAAACCACTACGGCAATCGCCAGCACACCGGCAATGAGACCTTCGATAAAGGTTTCGGCGTTGAAGACATTGGCGATGTTGCGCTTGGACGCGCCCATCGCGCGCAGAATGCCGATTTCCTTCTTGCGCTCCAGCACGCTGATATACGTGATGATGCCGATCATGATGGAGCTCACCACGAGCGAAATGCTCACGAAGGCGATGAGCACAAGCGAGATCATGTTGACGATGCTCGTGACGCTGCCCATGAGCACACCCATGTAGTCGGTGTAGACGATCACCTTGTCGTCGTCGCCCGCCGCGCGCATATCCTCGTTGTAGCGATCAATCGCGGAAAGCACAACCTCCTTGGCCTCAAAGTCGACGGGGTAGATACTCACCGACTGCGGGTCGGACGGATCGGCGTATCCCAGCGTGGAGAGATTGTTGCTATACGTGAGCTTGCCGGCGTTCGCGTAGCTGGTCATGAGCGACGAGAGGTCCTCGGCATCCATGTTGAGATGGATCGCATTCGCGAACGCGGTGCCGTCGACTGAGAACGCGCTCTGCATGCTTGCCGCAAGGCGCTGCGCGAGCTGCGGGGCCGCCGATGCCATCGCCTGGCCGAGCCTCGTCTGGAGCTGGGAGGCGATCGCAGAGCCGATTTTCTCCCCTGTCCGATCAAGCACCTGGGAGAACGCCTCGGTCATATACGGGGCAAGCTGGTTTTCGACATAGGACCGCATCGCCTCCTGCAGGCGCTCCGCCACCGGCTCACCCGCGTTTTTCGCGATGATCGCGAGCTGCGCTTGGGCCTCATCCGTGTTGTTGTACGAGGCAAACGCCTCGAGCAGCTTGACGGCGAAGTCAGGGTCATCGGGTTTGAGGTCCTCGCCGCTGTTGGCGAGCCACGCCACGAAACCTCTCGTGTACGCATATGCCGCTTGCATTGACGCCTCAAGCTGCTCGCGTGTGAGCAGGTCGCCGTCACTCAGGTCACCCCAAATCTCGGATAGATCGGGCTGCGGCGGGTTGGCCAAGATCGCGTCGAGATCGAGCGAGTCGAGCGCCCCGGAAAGGTCGATATCAACGCCGCCCAAGTTCAGCCCTGCGAAGTCGAATCCGGACAGGTCGAGCCCGGCGCCCAACGCCTTCTCGTCGATCTTGAACGCCGACTTGAGGCCCGCCTCGTCCACGGTGAACAAGCTTGCGAGGTCCACGCCCTGCTTCGCCTCCTCCTGCAGGGTGGCGAAGGGCTTGCCGGTGAATACATCGACCTCGGGGTCCGCAAGCTGCTGCTTGACGATCTCGGAGTTCGCGGCGCGCTCCATGAGCTTGCTTGTAAGCCCGTGCGTGTAGGCGATGCCCTGCGAGAGCGCTGCGGACTTGGCGGTGGGGCTCGGCTGCACCACGCCCACGACCTTAAGATCCAGGCCATTCGTCACCTGCTGCTCCACGAACGAAGCATCATCGGACATATCCGTCCAGCCGCCCGTCTCGGCGTTCTTGCGGTAGAAATCGGAAGCGGCCAGCACCTTGAAGCTCGTCCCCAGGGCATCCTCGTAGGTGAAGTCCACGTCGACCTCGGGCACATCGATCTCACCCGAACCGCTCATGGTACCGTCCACCATGCGATCGAGCTCGGAGGGGTCGAGCACGCCGAGGCTGTAGAGCGTGTAGTCGGAGATCTTGCCCTTGCCCGAAAGCACGAGCACGCACTCGTCCGCCTTGGTCGCCCAGCGACCGGCCACCACGTCGTATTGCTCGTCGAGCAACTCGGGATTGTCAATCATCTCGTTGAAGGCGGTGGCGCCCGTCATCATTGTGCCCGCCATGGCGGCAGAGCTCGCCCCACCGGTCATGGCCATGGACAAGGCGTTGGGCGAGACCTGGACCGGATCGGCACCCTCGTCCGCGCGGTACACGAGCGGCGTGATGCCGTAATCGTATTGGATGGCGGACACCTCGCCTTCGAGCTCATCGGCGTCCTTATCGAGGAAGGCCTTGAAGCTCGCCATGTCGTTCGACTTCACGCTGGCGAACATGTCGGAGAGCATGGTGAACACGGGGATCTTGTCACCAGGTTCGGGCTGTGTGCTGTCGCGCGAGGCGGACGCCGCGTCGCCGCTTGCCGTGCCCTCCCCCGCCGCGCCGTTCGCATCTTCGCCCGAAGAAGTGCCCGCGTCGCCCGTCATCATGCTCGTGAGGTCGTAGCTCTGGCGGGCAATGGTGAGCGGGTAGCTCGACAATGTGTCCTGCTCGACCTTGGCGATGTAGCCGTTCACGCCGTTGGAGAGCGCGAGAATCGCCGCGATGCCGATGATGCCGATCGAGCCCGCGAAGGCCGTCATGATGGTGCGGCCCTTCTTGGTCATGAGGTTGTTGAAGGAGAGCGACAGTGCCGTAAGTAGGCTCATGGACGAGCGCTTCTTGGTGTCGGCGGAAGCCTCGCGGCGCGACCCCTCCGCCAGTCCCTCGGCAAGCTCCTTCTCGCCCACCGGACGCGTGTCGTCCACGATGCGACCGTCCTGGATGCGCACGATACGCGTGGCGTAGTCTTCGGCGAGCTGCGGATTGTGCGTGACCATGATCACGAGCCGCTCGCGCGCGACCTCGGCGAGCAGGTCCATGACCTGGATGCCCGTCTCGGTATCGAGGGCACCCGTGGGCTCGTCTGCCAGCACGATCTCGGGGTCGTTCACCAACGCGCGCGCGATGGCGACGCGCTGCATCTGACCACCCGAGAGCTGGGCAGGCTTCTTGTTGATATGGTTGGCCAAGCCCACGCGCTCGAGCGCGGCCTTTGCGCGGCGCGTGCGTTCGGCCGGCGCGATGCCCGCCAGGGTGAGAGCAAGCTCGACGTTGGCGAGCACGGTCTGGTGCGGGATGAGGTTATAGCTCTGGAAGATGAAGCCCACGCGGTGGTTGCGATAGGTGTCCCACTCGGCGTCACCGTAGTCACGCGTGGAGATGCCGTTGACCACGATGTCACCGGAGTCGGCGTGGTCGAATCCGCCCAAGATGTTCAGAAAGGTGGTCTTGCCTGAGCCGGAAGGGCCCAAGACCGCAACGAACTCGTTGTCACGAAAGGTCACCGAAACGCCGTCGAGCGCACGCTGAACCAGATCGCCCGTGGTATACGTCTTGGCGATATCGCGAATCTCAATCATGCATCGGCCTCCCCCGCCGCGCCGCGCTCCGTAAGACGCGCGTTCGTCCACTGCCTAAACAATTCGTACAGCACCGCCACGATGGGAATGAAGAACACAATGCCCACGATGCCAAACAGGTTGCCGCCCACGAGCGCGGCAATGAGCGTCCATAGGGCGGAGAGCCCCACGGAGGAGCCTACCACGTGCGGGTAGATGAATTGGTTCTCGACGAACTGAACCGCCAGGTAGACGATCACGCAGAGCAGCGCGTGCTCGGGAGAGGCGAGCAGCGTGAGGAACGCGCCGATGACGCACGAGGCGAACGCGCCCACGTATGGCACAAAGGCGAACAGGGCCGTCAAGAAGCCGATGAGCCCGGCATAGGGCAAGCGAACCACGGAGAACGCGAGGAATATCAGCGTTCCCAGAATGCATGCCTCGACACATTGGCCGGAAAGAAACTTGGAATACGTGTCCGAGGCGAGATGCGCGACGTGGCGGATCCGCGCGGCGTGGCCCGCATCGAGATGGGCGTCCATGACGCGATTCACCTGACGGCCGAGCGTGCGCTTGCTCGCCAAGACGTACACGGCGATCACGAAGGCGAACACGGTGCTGGAGATAACCGAAACCGTCGAGCGCGCCGCCGCGAACACCGAGGTCGCAACCGACCCGAGGCCGAAACTCAGCAACCCTTCGAGCCCCGACGCGGAGCCAGCAGCCGCGGAGGAGCTGGACTGTTGGAACACCTTGGCGAGCCTGTCGACGTCGAAGCCGTTCTCGGCGAGCGCCCGCTCGATCTCGGGAAGGCGCTCGGCAAGCAACGGCGCGATCGTCTTGGCAGAGGCGATGAGCTGCGGAACGAGCATGGTCACCGCAAGTACGGCGACGCCCGCGATGAGGATGAGCACGATGACGATGCTCGCCATGGTGACGGCGCCCGGGCGCGGCCGATGCTTCTCGGGCAACCGGGAGATAAGGCGAGCAAGCAAGCGCTCCATGCCCGAAACGGGCACGTTCAGAACGAAGGCGATACCCAGGCCGAGTAGAACGGGGAACAAGATGTCGACGATCGCGGACAGGGCGCCCAGCACCACGTCGAGATGGGAGACGGCGACGTGCAGGCACACGCCAAAGGCGATGAGCAAAGCGATGCGGCGGGTCTGCTGATCGAACATGAGGCCCTTTCGGTCTGGTCTCGCGTCCGTCCTGACGGACGCCTCGTGCATATCAACTGTTTATACCCAAATCGCCGTGGTTAGCGCGTCCAAAAGTCATAGATAGCCTGGGAGTATAGGGCGCTGCCATAGGCGGACGGATGCGAATAGTCGCGCAGAAACAACGGATCGTACTCGTATCCCGAAAAATCGGCGACCTCCACGTCCATGCGATCGCATATCGCGCGGATCGTCGTGTAGTACGCCTCGCGCACCTCCCGCGTGTAGATGGTCTGGTCGTACGCCTTGCCCTTGACGGGCTGGATAACGATGAGCGGCTCTACGCCCACTTGCCGGCAAACGTCGAGCATGAGCTCGAAATCCTCGTATTCCTGCTGGCTGAAGTACACGCCGTCGTCCACGTGCCAGGCGCGCTGGGCACCGTCGAGCCAGGCTGCGAACTTCTTCTCGTACCAGCCATCGTAAAAACCATACTCGTTGTTAGACGAGCCCTTGGACGCACGCTGCTTACCCTCCTCGATGAGCGCGCCCCAATCGAGCGCGGCGGTTTTTCCTCCCGCGGTGCCCTGCTTGCCCGCACTCGCCTTGGGGTCATGCGGCTCCCCCGCCCCATCCGCGCGCAACGACTGCGCGAGGCGCAGGTCGGAGGCGAGCGAGGTCGCAGCGCGATCCGCGGCGTTCACGAATCCCAAAGGCGTGGAGGCGCTCCCGTCGGCATCTTCAACGCCATATGTTCGCACGCGCTCGACAACACGAGCCTTCATCTCACGCGAAATGGAGGGGTTCGCCATGAACGCATCGTAGGCGCCTTGCGAAAACACGCCGGGAAAGGTACTCGCCGGATCCCGATAGCACATGAACCACTGCATGCTCGCAAAGATGACGACGCGACGGCTCCCCTTTGGCATATGGGGAGCGAACGCGCCAACCTCAATCGCCTGCCACAGGTCATTGACGCCAGCCCGCCCCGCCACAACCGAGGTGACGCCATATCGCCCATCGGCGAACAGACGGCCCGGATGAGCGGGGCCCGCAGGGGCCGAATTGAGCTCGGAAGAGCCGAGAATAAGCCGCGGGTCGTCTCCACCCCTTCGGAGCGCATCGTACTCGCCCGCCATGAAATCCCAGCTCGCAACCTCCGCGTAACTGGGATACGCCGTCCTCAAGTCCGAAGGCGGCAGGGCGCGCACGCCACCCGCGCACACAAAGGCAACACCGGCACTCGAAATCAGCGCAAGCGCGGCGCATACCGCAATGAGACGCTTCATATCATGCTCCCTCCTCTCGCTATCGGTCGCATGCTAAAACTCGGCGTAAACCGGAGAAGCCGGCGCGCCGTACGGAGAGCAGATGAAAAACCACACAAGCAGGGCGGCGAGTGCCACAAGCGCGCACGTCCAGGCGATCGCCGCAGAAACCGAGCCCCCATACCACCATGCTCGCACGCGCTCCACCACATGCGACACGGACGCCACGGGTGACACCGCACTCCCGGTTCGCCCAAAACGCCCTCCGGAGGCGCTCACAAGCGCACCGCGATCTGCTCGATGATCTTATTCACCGTGTTCATCTCCTTGCGCTCAACCGCCGTGGGCGCGATTTCGACCCCGAAGTTCTCCTCAATGCCAACGAGCACCTCGATGGCCGCGAGCGAGTCGAGCAGACCCGCCTCGAACAGGTCGACATCGCGTTCCTCGCGCACCGCCTCGTCATCGCAGATCTCTTCGAGCATCTCGAGTACCCGGGATTCGATCTCGTTCTTGTCCATTGCCATGGGAAATTCCTTTCTCTCATGCGCCACGCAGGCGCCTTGTCTATATGCCGACGAGCTCATCGTCAGCCTAACGCCGCCGCAATCAGGCCCGAGACCTGCCCTGAGAACAGGGCGAACCCCAAGACCACGAGCTGCAAGGTGACAAACCACGACGCCACCTTGTACCAACCCTCCTTGCGATGGCGCTTGTGGAATGAGCTGCGCTTTTGGTAGACCTCCGTCACCGCGAGCAGGACACCGTGATAGATACCGTACGCAAGGTAGTCCACCGTCAATCCGTGCCAAGCCCCCATAAGCGCCATGTCGACCATGTAGGCGGCGCACGCCGTCTGCAGCCTGCTCGAAAAGAGCTTGCGCTTGGTCGCCATGCGAACGAACCGCATGAACACGAAGTCGCGCAGCCACGTCGACAGCGTTATGTGCCAGCGGTTCCAAAAATCCTTGATATCGACGGCGATGTACGGGGCGCGAAAATTCGCCGGAACGGCGATGCCAAAGCACCGTCCCAAGCCCATCGCCATAAGCGAGTACCCGGCGAAATCAAAGAAGAGGTACGCCGCGTACCCATATGCCCGAAGCACTTCACGGCAGGCGACGGGCATAGTGAGCGCATCGAGCGTGAGCGTGCCGGCGGGAGCGCAACTCGCGTCGTAGAACCCCCGCGCAATCGTCGCGAGGACGAGTTGCATTGCGGCGCCCGCGAACATCATCATGACGCCGCGCGTGAGCAGGTCGGCGTAATCGGAGCGCGGTCTAGGGGCGTGGATGTCCTCGACGAAGCGCCTGGATCGATCGATCGGTCCCGAGGTGAACGTGGCGAAGAAGGTCAGGAAATACAGATAGTCGAGCGGATCCATGCGCTCGATGAGGCCGTCGCGCATCTCGATGAGAACCTGCACCGCCTTAAAGGTGATATAGGAGATGCCGATGAACCCCAGCAGGTCCCGGTCAAACACCGCCCCAACCTTATAGATCACCAGCGGGACGATGGTGGATAGCAGGGCCGCGCGATAGACCGCAAGGCTTTTGGCACCGCCTTCGGTACACCAGCTGCGATGCACCGCATAGGCACCCAGCGAAGCGATAGTGAGAAAGACGCCAAGCGCTGCCAGACCCTGTGGATTCCCGGTAAACAGCAGTGCCATCATCAGACACGACGCCGTCATGCCATATGCCCTCATGGACCTGCCCGTGAGGCCGAGAACGGCGGCGGGCACCACCAGGAAGGCAGATGCCATGAAGAACGACGGCGAGGTATAAAAACCCATGCGTCCTCCTAGCAGCCCGCGCTCTGCAGGCTCCGGCGATCGAGCTTGCCATTGCCCGTCATGGGCAGTGAATCTCGAAATGCAACCTTCTTGGGAATCATGTAGTGCGGAAGCGTCGCCTTTAGACGCTCCTTCAGCGCGAGCCCCTCCCTAAACGGCGTCTGCTCAAGCGGGCGCGCGGGTACCACGTGCGCCACCAGGTGCGATACCTTCCCGTCGCGATATGTGGCCGTCACCGCGGCAGCGGCGACTTCGGGGAGCCGGCGCAGCTGCTCCTCTATTTCCCCCAGTTCAATGCGGAAGCCGTTGAGCTTCACCTGAAGATCCAGGCGACCGCGGAAGTGAAGCATGCCGTCCTCGTCGAGCATGCCCTCATCGCCCGTGCGGTATGCCCGCACCTGCTCGCCATCGAGCTCGGCCTGCCCAAATGCCCGCGCGGTGAGGTCGTCGCGGCCAAAGTAGCCACGGGCAACGGTGTTCCCCTCGATTACGACCTCGCCGAAAACGCCCGGCTCGCAATCGGATCGATCCGCATCCACGATGCGCAAGCGCGTGCCAGGACGCGGGACGCCTACGGGCAGGGGCTCGTCGGAAGACGCCATGTCTGCCGTGACTTCAACCGAGGTCACTGCCACCGTCGACTCCGTCGGTCCGTACGTGTTGAGGATGCGGGCAGTTGGAAAGCGCTCGAGAAGATGGGCGGCTACCATGTTGGGGAGCGTCTCACCGCAAAAGATGAACAGGCGAAGATCGGGCAGGAGCTTATCGCGAAACTCCACGTTCGCCAGACACAGCTCGGCAAACGATGGGGTCGAAACCCACACCTGGACGCCGCTGTCCGCAAGGGCCTTCATCTGGGATGAAGCGGAGCTTTGCGTTGCGGAGGCAAGGGAGTAGAGGGATCCCCCGCTCGCGAGGGCACCGGCCATCTCAAAGACCGACAGGTCGAAGGAGAAAGGCGCCTGATCGAGCCAAACGGCGCCCAGGGAACGGCCTTCGTCCGCCATACGGGCGAGCTCCACGTCCCAAGCGCAGAAGTTGTCAAAGCACGCTGCGGTTATCTCAACGCCCTTGGGGGCACCCGTCGACCCCGAGGTGAACAGAATGTAGGCGATGTCTTCGCCTGCAATCCAACGCCCGCGATCGCTTTCGCCACCCGTCGCGGCGATGCGACAGAACTCGTCTTGGGACAACACCGTGAGCGGCGGCATCTCCTCGACACGCGGAATATCCTCGGTAGCCAAAACCAGCGGACACGACCCTTCGCGCGTGATTTGCCTTGCGATGGACGCGACGCGTTTGGCGGGAACCGAGGTGCAGTCGACGGGAACATACGGACACCCGGCCTTCATGCAGGCGAGGAATCCCACCACCATGAAGGGGTCCTTATTCCCGTACACCATGACCGGGACGCCCCGTTCGACATGAGCCGATATATATGCCGCGAGCGCGTCGGACGCCGCCCACACCTCGCCGTAATCGAACTCAGCACCCGTCGACACGCGCACCGCCGGAGCATGGTGCCGCTCACGGGCAACCGCCTCGATCATCTCCAAATACTTCATGCCATATCACTTCCCCGTCCGCGTTCGTTCGCGTTTTCGACAGACCGCTAGAGCCTACCCCCCCCCGTCGCCCTTTTGGCAAGAGTGGCTTGGGTTTCCCTTATGCGGCATCGCCCATTGTGCCCGCGCAATGGTTAAGAAAGGCTTACGACCGGGTGACATTGCCGTAAGACTGGTTATGAATGGCTGAAGTCGCAGACGGGGGCGGGCGGGAGAGGTCGTTGTGTCGTTTTGGCCCCATGGGCAAATTGCCTGATGGTCCGCAGCGCCAAATGGGGGGCGTGGCGTATTATTGAAGGGTTAGCAATCCGTCTGGTTCAAGGCGGTTCGGACGCACCTTTCGGA
>OBJP01001223.1_pt1 | contig 11589 bp, 8 predicted proteins | sample 1519821 | NCBI WGS metagenome assembly OBJP01 (sample SAMN04209218, study PRJEB22552) | human gut metagenome | biome: gut; material: feces | host: Homo sapiens | place: USA: Oklahoma | reverse complement strand
TGAACGGCCTCGGCCTTGGCCGCGGCCAGAATCATCACGCGCTGCTTGATGCTCAGATCGTCGACGGTGACGCCTTCTTCACGGGCGGCCGCTTCCAGCGCAGCCGGCTCATCCACGTGCGAGACGCGGATCGTGGGGCAAATGCCCGCCGAATACAGCACGTCACGGCGAGGCTTGGACTTGGAAGCAAGAATTAGCGGAATGGACATGACTTAAGTCCTTATGCTCCCGCTGGCGGGAGCTGTCGAATGAGGTGAGACTGAGGGTGGCCCCTACCGGGATGGCGGACCACCCTCAGACCGCCTGCGGCGGCCAGCTCCCGCCAGCGGGAGCCTTCTCCTCGACTTAGCGACGCTCGATTTCGACGCCGGCGGTGTTGATGGGCAGGTGAAGCACACGCCAATGGCCGGAAGCAAGCTGCTCCGATGCGATCTGGTCGATGGCTTCGCGGGCGTTGCCGTAATGCAGCACGAGCACGCAGGGGCCGGCACCGGAGACTGCGGCGGCATAGCCCTTGGAGCGGAAGAGCGCAATGAGCTCGGTGGACGGCGGCATCAGGGCACCTCGATACGGCTGGTGCAGTTTGTCCTGTGTGGCGGTGAACAGCAGCGCGTTGGACTGGGCCTGGGCGGCCGCAAGCTCGTCAGCGAACGCCGATTCACGGGTTCCGCCAGCGCAAGCGCACGTATTGGCATCCTGAGCCGGGGCAGCGGCGACGCCGGACTTGCCCTGCTGGGCGGCCTGGGCCAGCACCACGGGATTCATCGCAGCGGGCAGCAGACCCACGCGAGACACGTTGTAGACGGCGTCCTTGTATGGCAGTTCCCTAGGCAGCGCCTGACGGGCCTTCTCAGTGGACAGCTCATAGTCGGGCACGAACACGGCGGCGGTGATGGACGGGTCCACCGGGTAGTTGACGGCGTGGAATCCGCCGTGCAGCGGTTCACCACCAGGAACGGCGACCGAGCCGACGCCTTCCGCGGTTTCGAAGTCCCAAGAGACGGTCAGGCCACCGAACACAGCCGGGGCCACATTGTCCGGGTGTCCTTCAATCTGGGCGGCCATATCGAAGACGGCCGGACGGTTGAGGTCACCGGTCTGGGCGAAGGCCGCGGCGGCGGCGATGCCGGCCACGATAGCCTCGGCGGAAGAGCCCATGCCACGAGCCTGAGGGATGTTGTTGGTCGCTTCCAGCGTGAAGCCGAGTCGGCCGAGGCCGAACGTGGCACAGGCACGGCGGAAGGTGGAGACCACGAGGTGGGTTTCGTCGCGTGGGAGGGTGTCGGCACCCTCGCCGTGGATGATCACGTGGGCAATGCCATCGTTCGGGTCGTCGTTGAGCGTGAAAGTGAGCTCGTCATGGTAGTCGAGCGCCAGACCCACGGTATCGAAGCCGGAGCCGAGGTTGGCGGACGTGGCGGGCACGCGCACGTGAACGCTATTGCAGATTGGGTTCATGGTTGTTCCTTAAAAAGGAGCTCCCCTTGTCAGGGGAGCTTGGGTATTCAGCTTTCAACTCACGGGCAGCCATTCGACCGCCTCATCAGAGGGAGCCTAGACGGTGTCAGTCCAGCACGCGCAGGACGGACGGGTCGCCGGTGACGAAGTCGAGCGCCTGCACGGCCTTGACGGTGTTGCGCAGGGTTTCCTCGTCGGTCAGGTGGGTCACGATGCGCAACTGCTGAATCTCGCCGTCGTAGCCGGGGTCGGTCATGGTGGGCTTCAGATCTTGGTTCACACCGTTGATGGAGACACCGTTCTTGGCGAACTCGGCGGCGATGGCGGCCAGCACGCCCGGCTTGTCGTGGATCAGGAAGCGCACGGCGAATGCAGCCTTGGAGGCGGTAATCGGAGCCTTCGGCAGATTCTTGTACAGCGGGATGGACGGGCCGGTGCAGCCAGCAGCAATGTGGCGGGCTTCGGTCACCACGTCGCCCACGACGGCGGAGGCGGTCGGAGCGCCGCCGGCGCCACGGCCGTAGAACATGAGGTCGTCGGCGGCCTCGGCCTTGACGAACACGGCGTTGAAGGAGCCATGCACGGAGGCCAGCGGGTGGTTCTCGTCGATCAGGGCCGGGTAGACGCGGGCGGAGACGCCGGCCTCGCCGTTCTCGACCACGGCGAGCAGCTTGATGACCTTGTGTTCGGCGGTGGCTGCGGCGATGTCGTCGGCGGTGATCTTGGTGATGCCCTCAACGGACACATCGTCGATGGTCACGGAGGTGTGGAAGCCGAGGGTGGCCATGATGGCGGCCTTGTTGGCAGCATCGTAGCCTTCGATGTCGCCGGTCGGGTCGGCTTCGGCGTAGCCCTTGGCCTGGGCGTCCTTGAGCACGTCGTCAAACTGGAGACCCTTGGTGGTCATCTCGTCGAGGATGTAGTTGGTGGTGCCGTTGACGATGCCGAGCATGCTGGTCACCTTGTCGCCGACCAGGGACTCGCGCAGCGGGCGCAGGAACGGAATCGCGCCACCCACAGCGGCCTCGAAGTAGATGTCGACGCCCTTGGCCTCGGCGGCGGAGTAGATCTCCGGGCCGTACTTGGCCAGCAGCGCCTTGTTGGCGGTGACCACGGAAGCACCGGATTCGATGGCGGCAAGCACGAACTTGCGGGCCACGGTGGTGCCGCCGATGAGCTCGATGACGATGTCCGAGTTGGTGGCCACGCTCAAAGTATCGGTGGTGACGATGGACTGGTCGATCCACGGGAACTTCTCAGTTTCCTTCGGGTCGAGGCAGGCGACGCCGGTCAGTTCGACCGGGCGGCCGATACGAGCGGACAGTTCGTCCTTCTGCTCGACAATCAGGCGGGCGGTCTGGGAGCCGACGGTGCCGGCACCAAGCAGGCCTACGCGAATCGGGGTTTCGTTGTTGCGAGCCAATTCAGGGTCCTTCCAAAAAGTTTTCTATATCCCACCGCTATTTTACGGATTATTTCCGACAGCAGACCGAAAGTACTCATCAAAGCTGACGGTCCTTTTCGTATTATGACGGATTTGGCCGCACATTACAGACTGTCAGGCGCTCGCCTCTGCACGTGGATCACTCGCTGACGTCGAGGTTGAGTAGGTCGTCTACGGTCTGGCGGCGGAGCATGACGTGCGCACCGGACTCGCTGACAGCAACCACCGCCGGAATCAGCGCCTGGTTGTAGTTGCTGGCCATGGTGCGGCCGTATGCGCCGGTAACCGGCACGGCGAGAATGTCACCGCGCTTCAAATCGGCGGGCAACTGCACCTCGTGAACCACGATGTCGCCGGATTCGCAGTGCATACCGCACACACGGGCAAGCATCGTTTCAGCGGAACCGGTGCGGTTCGCCAGACGCGCGGTGTAGTCGGCACCGTAGAGTGCCGGGCGAATGTTGTCGGACATGCCGCCGTCCACAGACACATACACGCGCTCGGCAATCGGGTTGCCGTCACTGTCTTTGGCATCGGACAAGTGCACGTGCTTGATGGTGCCCACGCGGTACAGGGTTACGCCGGCGGGCGCCACGATGTAGCGGCCGGGCTCGAAGCTGATGGCCGGGGCGGGCATGCCGAGCGCACGGTTGGTGCTGTTGACCGCATCCGCCAAGCGAGTGAGTTCCACGTCAATGTCCATTGAATCTTCGCCATCGGTGTAGGCCACGGAGTAGCCGCCGCCGAGGTCGATTTCGGGCAGGATGTAGGCGTCGGTGGCCCACAGGGTCTTGCGCAGCAGCATCATGCGCTTGGCCGCGTGAATGAAGGCGTCCGCATCGTGGATGTTGGAGCCGATGTGCGAGTGGGCTCCGACCAGTTCGAGTACGTCCTGGTTGGCGAGGATGGTCTTGAGCACGGCGATGGACGGACCGTCCGCAATGGCTTCCATCGCGGCGGCCAGCGCTTTGTCTGTGTCGGAGACTTCCTCGTGGCTCAGGTCGTACGGGTACTTGACGTCGTAGTGCAGCTCGCGCTCTGATTTCTCGGTCTTTTCCGCGCCATTTTCCGGGGAATGCGTCGCAGAGATACGCGCGTTGGTAGCGGCAGGCGTCACGTCTTTGAGGTCGTTCAGCACGTCGAGCACGGCGGCGTCGGCCCCGGCGGCCAGCAGCGGCACGCCGAACTTCTGGTCCTCGTGAGCAGTGGAGATGTACTCGTGGCCGCCGGCGTGGACACCGACGGTGACGCGCAGCATCACGCGGGCGCGTTTGCCGAGCTTGCGGGCGATGGCAGCAACGCGCTCCGACTCGTCGGGCTCGTCGATCACGATTTTGGCGAAGCCCTGTTCGATGGCCAGCGCGATTTCCTCATCGGACTTGTTGTTGCCGTGCAGCACCAGACGACGTCCGGGAACGCCAGCGGCGAGGGCGATTTTCATCTCGCCCATCGTGCAAGTGTCCACAAACATGCCGGCCTCGGTGACCAATCGCACGACTTCTTTGGACAAGAACGCCTTGCCGGCAAAGCTCACGTGCGTAGTGGAGGTGTTGAATGCTTCGGCGGCAGCGCGCACGAAGTGCCTAGCACGTGCGACTACTTCATCAGTGTCGATGAGATAGAGCGGCGAGCCGAACTCGTCAAGCAGCGATTCGGCGGTACGACCATGAAATTCGATGGAGCCTTCGGCATTCACAGCCGTAGCGGCCGGCCAAATTGGAGAAATGGGCATAATCACATCTTTTCGGGGGCGGTGACGCCGAGGAGGTCGAGGCCGTTGGCGATGACCTGCTGGACGGCGTCATTGAGCTTCAGGCGGGCGGCGGCACGGGCCGGCTCCGGGTTCTTGGCAATCTCCAAGGCCTTGCGAGCCTCGTCGTCGCCACGGGTTTCCGGATCGGTCAGGGCCATCGGCACCACGCGCTCTACGTTGTACCACTTGTGATAGGTGGCGGCCAGTTCTTCGAGGTAACGGGCCACCTTGTGCGGCTGGCGGTCGTCGGCCGCAGTGGCGAGCACGCTCGGGAATTGGGCGAGGGCGGCGAGCACTTCGCCGTCGGCCTCGGTGTCGAGCAGGGCCAGGTCGGCACCCTCGTAGCTGATGCCGGCGGCGGCTGCGTTGCGGTCCACGTTCTTGGAGCGGGCGTGCGCGTACTGCACGTAGTACACCGGGTTGTCGTTGGTGTGCGAGGCGAGCAGGGCCAAGTCGATGTCGAAGTTCTGGTTGTAATCGGAGCGGGCCAGCGAGTAGCGGGCGGCGTCCACGCCGACCACGGAGACCAGGTCGTCGATGGTCACGACGTTGCCGGCGCGCTTGGACATGCGCACGGGCTTGCCGTCCTTCATCACGTTGACCAGCTGGCCGATGAGAATCTGCATGTTCTTGCCGGGCTCATCGCCGAAGGCCGCGCACATGGCCATCATGCGGCCGATGTAGCCGTGGTGGTCGGCGCCAAGCATGTAGATGGCCACGTCAGCCGGGTCTTCGGCGCGATGGCGCTTGTCCCAGTAGTAGGCGATGTCGGCGGCGAAGTAGGCGAACTCACCATTGGACTTGATGATCACACGGTCCTTGTCGTCGCCGTGCTTGGTGGATTCAAACCAAGTGGCGCCGTCCTTGTCGAAGATGTCGCCGCGGGACTTGAGCTCTTCGATGGCGGCGTCGACCTTGCCGTCGGCGTACAGGCTGTTTTCATGGAACCAGACGTCGAAGTTCACGCGGAAGTCCTTCATGGACTTCTGAATCTCGTCGAACATCATCGGTACAGCGCGCTTGCGGAATTCCTCGCGCACTTCGGTATCGGCCTCGCCGAGCGGTTCACCGTCATCGTTCAGGCCCTGATCCTGGTGGGCCAGTGCGGTCAGGTCCACGCCGTCGGACTCGGCTTCGGCCTGAACACGGGCGGCGATCTCGTTGATGTAGGCACCCTTGTAGCCGTCGCACGGGGTTTCGGTCTGGTAGCCGGCGTCGCCCAAGTTATTGGCCTCGGCCCAGTCGGCGACCAGCGACTTGGCGAAACGGTTGATCTGCTCGCCGTGGTCGTTGAAATAGTATTCGCGCACCACCTTGGCGCCGTTGGCCTCGAGCACGCGGGCCATGGCATCGCCGACGGCAGCCCAACGGGTACCGCCGATGTGAATCGGACCGGTGGGGTTGGCGGAGACGAACTCGAGATTCAGGGTCTGGCCGCCCAGATGGGCGTTGCGGCCGTATTCGTTGACCTTGTTGAGATGCTTGTCGGCGTCGGTCACGGCACCGGCGGCGAGTACGGTGTCCACCACGGCGGCGGCCGAGGCGGAGTCAAGCGTGATGTTGATGAAGCCGGGGCCTGCCACCTCGACCTTGGCGATGCCGTCGGCTTCAGCGAGCGCGGCGGCGAACGGCTCGGCCAGATCGCGCGGCTTCATGCCGGCCTTCTTGGCCAGCTGCATGGCGATGTTGGAGGCCCAGTCTCCATGCGCACGGTCCTTCGGGCGCATCACGGCGAGCTTGTCGACGGGCGGAATCAGCTCGTCGGTCAACGCGCCGGCCTGGCCGGCGGCGACGAGGTTGTGGGCAATGCTGGAAATCAGTTCACTTAAGGCTTCAGGACTCATTCTTCTAAGGATACTGAGAACGGCGACACTTGCACCCTGGTATGCCTATATGCTGCCCCTGCTGGCGGGGGCAAGCACACAGCCGAAAGATACCAAGCGAAAAAGGGTAGGCGACAATCTCCGGAATCGTTGGAGGCTCGCCGAAACCGCTATACATACCGTCGGTCGGTATCTATAGTGATCTGCAACATCAAGCACAGTAGGGAGGCCACCATGGCACGTAACGCTCACCCCGAGGTGACGCGCACCCGCATCCTCGACGCCGCACAACGGCTGTTCATGGCCAAGGGCTATGAGCACACCTCCATCCAGAACATCGTGGACGAGCTCGGCGACCTCTCCAAAGGCGCGATCTACCACCACTTCAAATCCAAGGAAGACATCCTCGAAGAGCTCACCAACCGAGACAACAATACGCAGGACGACTTCAACGAATCCGTCATGAATCGCACTGACCTTACCGCCCTCGAAAAGTTCCGCGTGCTATGGCGGCATTCGATGACCGAGCAAGACCACGTGCAGATCATGCGAGCCGCCATGCCGATGCTGAGCGATCCGGTTTCGTTCGCCGCGAATATGCAGGTATGGAGCAAGCATCTGCCCGAACGCTTCCTGCCGCTGATCGAGGCGGGCGTCAAGGATGGCTCCATCCCCACCGAGTATCCGCGCGAGGCCGCCGAGCTGCTTTCGTTGCTGCCGAATTATTGGCTGATGCCGTATTTCTACCCGGCGACCCTGCCCGAAATGGAGCATCGCATCCGCTGCTTGGCCACCATGCTCGACGCGATCGGCGTGCCGATTTTCGATGACGAGCTCATCACGGTCGCCGCGAAGGGCATGATGACGTTCGCAGGGGAGCCGGAGAAAGGCTCAGAATGAATAGCACAGTGAAACCCGAGAATGACATCGCCGGCACCGCCACCCAACGCCCGCTGCTGTCCCGCGACTTCGTGCTGCTGGTCGCCGGACAAGGCATCTCGCTGTTCGGCAATATGATGCTGCGATTCGCGATGTCGATGTGGGTGCTGGACAAAACCGGCTCAGCCACCATCTTCGCCTCGGTGCTGGCCATCTCCATCGTGCCGACCATCCTGCTCTCCCCGTTCGGAGGCGTGCTGGCCGATCGCGTCAACCGCCGCACCATCATGGTGGCGCTCGACGCCATCTCCGCCGTGCTCGTGCTGGCGAGCGCCATCGTCTTCGCCACCACGGGCTTCCATATCGTAGCCATCGCCACCATGCAGGTGCTGCTCGCCGTACTCGGCGCCTTCGAAACCCCGACCGTGCAGGCCGCACTCCCCCAGATGTTCCGGCAGTACGGCCCGGCCACCATGCGCCAAGGCATGGCCGTGATCAATCAGGTCCAACAACTAAGCAGTCTGCTGCCGAGCTTCCTCGGCGGCGTGCTGTATGCGATGTTCGGCATCCGTCTCATGATGATCATCGCCATCGCAAGCTTCGCCGGCGCAGCCGCGCTCGAATGCTTCATCCGCCTCAGTGCCCCGGATCGCGGCGACGAGGAGCTGCCCACCCCACTTGAAGACCTCAAGGCAGGCGTGCGATTCCTCATCAAGGACCGGCCGAACGTGTTCAGACTGCTGTTGTTCGCGGCGGCGCTCAACTTTGTGCTTATCGGCTATTCCGGCGTCGGCTTCCCGTACACGATTCGTACAGTGCTCGGCTTCGACGCCACTGTCTACGGCATCGCCGACGGCCTGATCGGTGTTTCCGGCGTGGCGGGCGCATTCATCGCCGGCCTGTTCGCCACCAAGCTCACGATGCGCTGGCTGCCGGGGCTGATGGCGACGCTTACGCTGGCCATGGTCCCACAGGGTATTGTGTTCCTGCTGCCGGTCGACGCATGGACCAAACTCGTGGTGCTGATCGTATTCACCTGCGGCACGATGGTCGCCAGTTGCTTCACGAATCTCATCGCCGTGCCCGCCATCCAGCTCAGTACGCCCGAGGCAATGGCCGGCAAAGTGATGTCCATGGCCGCGGCCGTGAGCATGTGCGCCCAGCCGCTCGGCCAGATGGTGTACGGCTGGGCCTACGACCAAATGCCGGTCGCCATCGTGCTGTTCATCACCACCGCCCTGTTCGCCGTGCTCACCGTGCTGATGGTTCCGCTCGCCAAGCAGTTCGAGGACTGACGATCGGCGCGCACGCCACATCCTGCCGCCCGGCCATAATTGAATCACCGCACGAAAAGGCACGAAAAGGCACGAAAGAGGTACCTATGGCCACGCTCAACCCCCAATCATTGGTCACGTTGTGGCAAATCGAACAGTATGGTTCGTTCTCCGCCACGGCCAAGGCCACGGGTTGGTCGCAGCCGGCCATCAGCCAGCAGATCAAAAAGCTGGAGGCACAGTGCGGTTCGACTCTGGTGCAACGCACCTCGCATGGCGTGGAACTCACCGCCACCGGTTCGATGCTCGCCCGCCACGGCGAGGCCATCGCCGATCGGCTGGAGCGGGCGGCCCGTGAAGTCGAGGATTATCGGCATCATCGGTTTGATCACCTGCATTTGGTGGCCCCACCGTCAATCTGCTCTACTATCGCGGCCCGTACCGTGGTCAAGCTCAGTATGTTCACGGACATCGAGCTGAGCCTGATTCAGATGGAGCCGCCGGAGGCGATCGGTCTGATTTCCCAAGGCAAGGCCGATACCGCCGCCGTGTTCCGCTACAGCAGCATCCCGAACTTCCTGCACATCGGCGACGACCTGACCTTCCATTCGCTGGGTTACGATCCGATGCGACTGCTGGTGCGCCGCTCCAGCGGCATCGCCAAACGATTCGAGGAGACCGGCGAACCTGTGCCGCTGTCCGCCGCCAAAGACGAGCATTGGATCGCCGGCTGCCCCACCTGCCGCGCAAATTTGGTGAAACTGGCCACCCGTGCCGGATTCAAGCCGGATATCCGCCACTGCACGGATGATTACTGGGCCACGCAGAACCTGGTCGAGGTTGGTATGGGCGTCTCGCTGGTGCCGGCGCTCGATACGCATATCAACTTGCAGGGCGATCTGGTGGCCTGTCCCATTGCCGACGATTTTGCGGCGCGCGAGGTCGGCATCGTGACTCGTGCCGGCGACCATCGCCCCGCGCTTGGTTCATTGCTCGAGGAGCTCGAGCGCACGTCACTCAAATATTTGAGTGCCAAGTAGTCGCACAGCGATAAGCAAGCTTGCGAGCGCCATCACGATTTCGGGGAGCCAGACCGTTGAGCAGCCCTTCTGCACCGGGAACAATGACATGTTATGAGCATGAACAACATTCCCCAGTCAACGACTTTGAGCAACACAACCGCCGGCACCTCTTGCTTTGATGCCAATCACATCGACGTGACGACCATCGAGGATCTGGAGCAGGTCGGTTCGGATAAATGGACCCGCTACCCCGGCTGCATCGGCGCATTCATCGCCGAGATGGATTACGGTCTGGCACCATGCGTGGCCGAAGCCATCGAAGAGGCCACCGAACGTGGCGCGCTCGGCTACATTCCCGACCCGTGGAAGAAGGAGGTCGCCCGCTCGTGCGCCGCATGGCAGCGCCGCTACGGCTGGGAGGTGGATCCGACGTGCATCCGCCCGGTGCCGGACGTGCTGGAGGCGTTCGAAGTGTTCCTGCGCGAGATCGTGCGCGCCGGCAACTCCATCGTGGTACCGACTCCGGCCTATATGCCGTTCCTGAGCGTGCCGCGTCTGTATGGCGTGGAGGTCCTTGAGATTCCGATGCTGTGCGCGGGCGCCGGCGAGAGCAGCGGGCGCAATGATGAATGGCTGTTCGATTTCGACGCCATTGAGCAGGCGTTCGCGAACGGCTGCCATGCCTTCGTGCTGTGCAACCCGCACAACCCGATCGGCAAGGTATTGACGCGCGAAGAAATGCTGCGATTGTCCGATCTGGCCGCCAAGTACAACGTGCGTATATTCTCCGATGAGATTCACGCGCCGTTCGTCTACCAAGGCCACACGCATGTGCCATTCGCCTCAATCAACCGGCAGACGGCCATGCAGGCTTTCACCTCCACTTCAGCCTCGAAGTCGTTCAACATTCCCGGCACCAAGTGCGCGCAGGTGATTCTCACCAATCCGGACGATCTGGAACTATGGATGAGGAACGCGGAATGGTCCGAGCACCAGACGGCCACCATCGGTGCCATAGCCACCACTGCGGCCTATGACGGCGGCGCGGCATGGTTCGAGGGCGTGATGGCATATATCGAGCGCAATATCGCGCTGGTCAACGAGCAGATGCGCACGAGATTCGCCAAGGTGCGCTATGTGGAGCCGCAGGGCACGTATATCGCGTGGCTGGATTTCTCGCCACTGGGCATCGGCGACCCGGCCAACTATTTCTTTAAGAAGGCCAACGTGGCGTTGACAGACGGCCGTGAATGCGGCGAGGTCGGGCGCGGTTGCGTGCGTATGAACTTCGCCATGCCCTACCCGCTACTGGAGGAATGCTTCGACCGCATGGCCGCCGCACTTGAGGCGGACGGGCTGTTGTAGAACAAAATTGCGGCTCCCCTCAAAGAGGGGAGCCAAGGAACGTCCGAATTAGTCGAAGTCGGCGCCGAGGGCTTCGAGTTTGCCGCGGAAGTCGGCATAGCCTCGGTCGATCAGGCTGATGCCGTGCACGTCCGAGGGGCCTGACGCGGCCAAGGCCGCGATCAGATGGCTGAACCCACCACGCAGGTCCGGCACGTCGATGTCGCGTCCGGTCAGCGGGGTCGGTCCGAAGATCACGGCGGAATGCTTGTAGTTGCGCTGCCGGAAACGGCAGGGCAGGGAGCCCAAGCACTCGCGGTACAACTGGATGGTGGCACCCATCTCGACCAGCGGCTTGGTAAAGCCAAAGCGGTTTTCGTACACGGTCTCGTGCACAATCGACAGGCCATTGGCTTGCGTCAGAGCCACCACGAGCGGCTGCTGCCAGTCGGTCATGAAGCCAGGGTGCACGTCGGTCTCGATAGCCACGGGCTTGAGATCGCCACCCGGGTGCCAGAAGCGAATGCCCTTATCGGTCACTTCGAACTTGCCGCCCACCTTGCGGAACACGTTGAGGAACGTGATCATCTCC
>OBJP01001221.1_pt1 | contig 11614 bp, 9 predicted proteins | sample 1519821 | NCBI WGS metagenome assembly OBJP01 (sample SAMN04209218, study PRJEB22552) | human gut metagenome | biome: gut; material: feces | host: Homo sapiens | place: USA: Oklahoma | reverse complement strand
ATTTCTGAACGGCTGGAAATAGAAAAGGAACGTCAATATCGGCGTTCCATAATCTACTTGCGATATTCAATTTTTGTTTTTCAATACTGATGTGCTGTACCATATCTTTGCAAATCTGGGATTTCTAACGTATCAAGGCTCATTCAATGGTAGTAAAATCGTAGTAATTTGAAGTATTTCAATCCTTGAATGTGCTGATAAGTACAGTGTTTTAGCGGACAATCAGATTTTTAGTTGTTTTTTGGTATAAAATTACACAGATAGTTATTTTAAAAATTTTATTTCCATTTGTCAATATCTTTTTGAAAAAATAACAATTAAAATATTGACAAAAAAGTAAGCCTAAACTAACATGAGTGTATGAAATATAACATTACTATGATACGAGTAACTAAAGGAAGGAGTAGAGGAATGTTTTTAGAGATTAAGGGGATCAAAAAGTCGTTTGGAACAGGCGACAGCCGGGTAAATGTTCTGAAAGGATTTGATCTGGAAATTGAAAGAGGAGAGTTTTGTGTGCTTCTGGGACCATCCGGTTCCGGAAAATCGACTCTTCTGAATATTATAGGCGGTATTGACGGGGCAGATGAAGGAAGTATTACGATTGATGGAGAACAGCTGGAGAATATGACAGAGAAGAAGCTGTCCCTGTACCGGAGAAAGCATCTGGGTTATATATTCCAGATGTACAATTTGATTCCAAACCTGACACTTAGAGAAAATATTGAAATCGGTGCTTATTTAAGTAATCGTCCGCTGGATGTGGATGAGCTGATGCAAACGCTGGGTATTTATGAACATCAGAACAAGCTGCCGAACCAGCTTTCCGGAGGACAGCAGCAGAGAACCGCGATTGGACGTGCAATTGTCAAAAATCCGGACATCCTGCTCTGTGATGAGCCAACCGGTGCGCTGGATTATAAGACATCCAAGGAAATTCTGAAGCTGATCGAAACAGTCAATCAGAAATATGGGAATACCATTGTTATGGTTACCCATAACGATGCAATCAAGAATATGGCAGACCGGGTGGTAAAACTTCGTGATGGAATGATCCGCAAAAATTACTGTAATGAGCATAAACTTTCTGCAAGTGAGCTGGAATGGTAAGGAGGACGCGTGTTATGAAGAGTCCGTTGAGAAAACGGCTTCCGAGAGAACTGAAGGGAGAAATTGGAAAATACCTGGTGGTTCTGATCCTTATGATTGCAACGATTGGGTTTGTATCCGGCTTTCTGGTTGCTGACGGAAGCATGATAAAAGCATATAATGAAGGCTTTGAGAAATACAAGATTGAAGATGGAAATTTCCGGGTAAAGAAAAAAATTACCAAAGCACAACAGGAAAACATCGAGAAAAATGGTGTGACGCTGTATGAAAACTTTTATCTGGAAGAGGCACTGGATAATGGAAGTACCATGCGTATTTTCAAAAACAGGGAAGAGATCAACCTGGTGTGCCTGATGGAAGGAAAGCTTCCTGAAAAAGCAGGAGAAATGGCAATTGACCGTATGTATGCGGACAATAATAAGATTTCTGTCGGAGATACACTGAAAAGTGGTTCACAAAAGTGGAAAGTCACAGGATTTGTGGCACTGTCTGACTATAGCTGCCTGTTCCAGAACAATAATGACAGCATGTTTGATGCAATCAAATTCGGGGTATCGGTTGTAACACCGGAAGAGTTTGAATCTCTGAATCAGGATAAGATTCAGTACAGTTATTCCTGGGTGTATGACAAAGAACCGAAAAATGAAAAACAGGAAAAAAAGATGTCGGAAGATCTGATGGAAGCACTGGGGGAAGAAGTCACTCTGGAGTCTTTTGTGCCACAGTATCTGAACCAGGCAATTACATTTACCGGTGATGATATGGGGAGTGACCGTGCAATGATCATAATGCTCCTCTATATGATCATTGTGATTATGGCGTTTGTATTTGGAATCACGATCAGCAATACGATCCGGAAAGAAGCAGGCGTGATCGGAACTCTGCGGGCTTCCGGTTATACAAGAAAAGAACTGATCGGACATTACATGGCACTTCCGGTGATCGTCACACTGATTGGTGCGGTGATCGGAAATATTCTGGGTTATACAGCACTGAAAAAGGTATGTGCGGGGATGTATTATGGAAGTTATAGTCTGCCGACCTATGTGACAGCATGGAATGCAGATGCTTTCTGGATGACAACGGTAGTTCCGGTGCTGATCATGCTGGTGGTCAACTATGGAATCCTTCGTTACAAGCTGAGGCTTTCACCGCTGAAATTTCTGAGAAGAGATCTTTCTGGAAGCAGGCGGAAAAGAGCAGTCCGGCTAAGTCCGAAGCTTGGAATCTTCCATCGGTTCCGACTGCGTGTGATCTTCCAGAATATGAGCAATTACATCGTACTTTTTATTGGAATCATATTTGCGAATCTGCTTTTGTTCTTTGGACTTTTGCTGCCGTCAGTACTTTCGCACTATCAGCAGGATATCCAGAGCAATATGCTTGCAAAATACCAGTATATGCTGGAGGTTCCGGTAAGTGCGATGAGCGGAAACAAACTGGACAGTATGCTGGAGCTTTTACAGTTCTCTTATGGAACAAAGACGGAAAATGAAGATGCGGAAGCGTTCAGCGCTTACTCATTGGAAACATTGCCAAGCAAATATAAGACAGATGAAGTGATCCTGTATGGAATCAAACCGGACAGTAAATATATCGATGCAGATCTGGAGGACGGTGACGGTGTCTATATTTCCAGTGCCTATGCAGAGAAGTTTCTGTTGAAGCCGGGCGACTCGATCACGTTGAAAGAAAAATATGAAAAGACAAAGTATACATTCAAGGTTAAAGGAATCTACAAATACAGCGGTGGAATCTGTGTCTTTATGCCACAGGAGAAGTTGAATGATACCTTTGATCTGGGAAACGATTATTTCAGTGGATATTTTTCCAATTCGAAGATCAAGGATATTGACGGAAAATACATCGGTTCGGTGCTTGATCTGGAAGCACTGACAAAGATTTCAAGACAGCTGGATGTATCTATGGGAAATATGATGGGGATGGTCAACGCATTTGCAATCGGTATTTATATGGTTGTGATCTATCTGTTATCCAAGATCATTATTGAGAAAAATGCACAGGCTATTTCCATGACGAAGATCCTGGGATATACCAATGGAGAGATCAGCAGGCTTTATATCTGGTCGACAACTATCGTGGTGATCATCTGTCTGCTTCTCAGCCTGCCGATTGAGAAAGCAGTTATGAATGTGCTGTTCCGGGAAATGATGCTGACCAGTATTTCCGGCTGGATCGCACTTTGGATCGATCCGAAGATCTATGTGGAAATATTCCTGATCGGAATCGGAACCTATGCAGTTGTGGCAATGATAGAATATCGAAGGATTAAACATGTGCCGATGGATGAGGCACTGAAAAATGTAGAGTAAGAGGCAGAAAATAAGAGAATTAAGGTACGGATCAGGGCAGACTAAGCTGCCCTGTAGATTGCCGGGACGATCTCGCGGAGGAGAGCAAGAAGCGCCTGGAACTGTGCGTGATGATAAATATTTTTCCGATAGACAGCACAGATGTCCCTGGTGTCATGAAAGTGATCCGGGGTGAAGAAATGAATATTCGGAAAGGAAGTTGTTCGTGCATAAATTTCCGGAAGAAACGTAGCACCCATCCCTCGTCTTGCAAGAGAAAAGGCAGTATTACTGCTGGTACAGATGCAGCGGATATTCGGATGGAAAGCGGCAGTCTCGCAGATCTTGCGGCTGATCTTTCCGAGATCGTGATCCTCTGAAAGCAGAATAAATGGAATTGCAGATAACGCAGGCAAATGAATTTGGGGAGTGGCAGAGATGTCCTCCTCTTTTTGTGATGGATCGGAAAAAGGACACAGAGAGTCAGGGATTGCCAGGACAAAACTTTCCTTTACCAGAAGCTCACTCTCATAATTGATAGTGTCCGGGCTGGAAATATCGAGAATCAGATCCAGCTTGTCCTCTTCCAGCATCTGCCGCAGGGTATAGGTCGGCTGCTCAATGATCTGGATATCACAGTTCTCATACATGGAATAAAAGCGTTCCAGAACCGGTGCCAGAAGCCGTTCACTTCGGTGGGGACTGAGACCCAGCCGGATCAGTGTCCGGGAGCCGGAAACGATATCACCAAGCTTCCATTCCAACTGGGTATGAGAGTGGAGGGTAGAAATTGCCCATTCATAGAAAAGGGAGCCTGCATAGGTAAGCTTCATCTCGCCACGGTTCCGCTCAAAAAGAGGGATTCCGGTTTCTTTTTCCAGAGCCTGAATGCTTAAGGAAAGGGAAGGCTGGGAAATATAAAGCTTCTGCGCCGCTTTGGTGATACTTTTTTCTTCGGCAATGGTGATGACATATTGCAGCTGATTCCAGTTCATAAAAAATCCTCCATAGGTTTAAACTATATTTTTAATAATAAAACATATATTTTACTAATGTCAATAGAGATGATAAAGTAAAGAAACAGGAGGAAGAAGAGATGAGTAAAGAGAGAATCAAAAATGGACTGATGCTGTTTGCATTTTTCTTTAAGATAGGATGTTTTACATTTGGAGGCGGATGGAGCATTCTGGCGCAGATGGAGCAGGAGTTTGTAGATAAACGAAAGCTGATCACAAAAGAGGAACTGCTGGATATGGTTGCAGTTGGAAAGTCAGTTCCCGGAATTATGATCACCAATATCAGTATGCTGTTTGGTTATTATGTAGGTGGCTGGTTCGGAGGTGTCTGTGCAGTACTCGGAATGACCTGTCCGGCGGTTCTGATCCTGTCGTTTGTTACTGCATTTTATAAGGTGCTGAAAAGTAATGTCTGGTGCTATGCGACACTTCGCGGAATCCGCTGTGCGGTAGTTCCGATTATGGGAAGTGCGGCACTTTCACTGGGGAAAGAAGCGTTCCGCAGAAAATCAGCAATCCCGATCTGTGCGTTAGCACTGGCGCTCTGTGTATTTACGGATATCAGTAATGTGGTGATGATCGTAGCGGGAGTGATACTGGCGCTTTCTATAAGAGCGGTGAAAAAGACAAGAGGAGGACAGACGGCATGATCTATCTCAGACTTTTTACAGCGTTTATGAAAATCGGATTTACCAGCTTTGGCGGAATGTCGATGATCCCGGTTATTATGCAGGAGATGAAGGTCAATCAGTGGATGACGGCGGAGGATCTGACTAACTTGATCGCTATCGCAGAAATGACACCGGGACCGCTTGGGATTAACTGTGCGACTTTTGCCGGGATGCAGACGGCAGGTGTTCTGGGTGGGATTGTAGCGGTTATGGGCGTGCTGATGCCAGCTTATACGCTGACGCTTGGCGTAGCGGTGTGCTTCGCAAAGTTCCGTGGCAATGATATTATGAGCTGTATGTTAAATGTGATCAAGCCAATCTGCATCGCAATGATCCTTGCGGTGATTCTGGATCTGATGCAGGAAAATTATTTTCCGGATGAGAGGATTGACTGGTTTGGGTGCGGGATCGGAGTGGTGATGTTCTATCTGATATTGAAGAAGAACTGGTCAGTACCGAAGGTGATCATTCTTGCGGCGGTGTTTGGAATAGTTGGATATGGTGTGCTGGGGATTGGATAGATTTATAGATAGAACAGGAGAGTTATTCTTTTGCAAATTTGAAGATTTGTAAGAGGGTAACTCTCTTTTTGTTTCATAGGAAATTCCGAAGAAACTTCCTATGAAACAAAAGGCACTGCGTGCCGGAGAGGCACAATCTTTTTTAATGCGATTTTACATAACTATGATCATGGGAAAGAAAAAATGATAGAAGAAAGAAAATTTAACCTAAACTTAACATAGATTTGATTGGAATTGCATAGACCACAGATAAAATGGAAAATGAGCTGAAAGGGAAAACATCATTGTAAAAAGTAAGTTTAAAAAATATTAACAAACACAGGGTAAATTGAGAGAGGAATTAACATGAACGAGAAAATTCAGATCATTTTCGGACTGCTTGGCGGTCTGGCAGTTTTTATCTATGGAATGAATATGATGAGTGAATGTCTGCAAAAGGCGGCGGGCGATAAAATGAAAAGCATTCTTGCACTTCTGACGAAGAATCCGCTTCTGGGTGTGCTTGCCGGTGCGCTTACAACCGCGGTACTCCAGAGCAGCAGTGCGACGACAGTTATGGCGATCGGTTTCGTAAGTGCGGGACTGATGAACCTGCCACAGGCAATTTCCATCATTTTTGGTGCAAATATTGGTACAACCATGACAGCGCAGATTATTGCGTTTAAGATCAGTGACTATATTTATGTGATTATTTTTATAGGATTTCTGATTTCATTTGTAACAAAATCAGAGAAAGTAAAAAGTATCGGCCAGACGATTTTTGCCTTTGGTCTTTTGTTCCTTGGAATTGAAACAATGGGAGATGTCATGAAACCATTGGCATCCAGTCCGGTATTCACAGACTTGATCGGACGGGTTGCACATATTCCGGTACTTGGTGTGGCAGTTGGTACATTTATGACGCTGGTTGTACAGAGCAGTAGTGCAACGATCGCAGTCTTGCAGAACTTCGCTTCCCAGCCGGGACCGGACGGGGTTACGAGTATACTTGGGCTTGCAGGAGCAATCCCGATTCTTTTAGGTGATAATATCGGTACAACGATCACAGCACTCCTTGCCAGTATCGGACAGTCAAAAGATGCGAAGAGAACCGCTGTGGCGCATTGCATTTTTAATATTTCCGGCTGCGTTTTGTTTATCTGGTTCGTAAAACCATTTGCGGCACTGATCCAGAACATTTCGCCGAAAGGTCCGGAGATTGAAGTGATTTCCAGACAGATTGCAAATGCACATACTGTATTTAACATCACAATGACACTGATCTGGGTATGCCTGATTAAACTGATGGTGAAGATTGTCATGACACTGATCCCAGATGGCAAAAAAGGTGTTGAAGATCCAGGCAGCCCGATTTATCTGGATGAAAATATCATCAGTCAGCCGGCAGCAGCGCTGCAGCTTGTGGCAAAAGAGATTTTCCGTATGAGTGACCAGGTAAGAGATATTCTGAAGAAAACGATTGAGCTTGTGAAAAATGAAGAAGTGAAATCCATTGACGGTCTGAAAGAAAACGGAGAACAGGTTGAACGTCTTGGAAAGTGTATTACCGAATATCTTGCAGCTTTGTTTTCTTCGGGTTCATTGACCGAGCAGCAGGCAGCGCAGACGGCGAGCCTCATGTGTGTACTCAGCGATGTGGAACGTATGGGAACCTTAAGTGTGGAAATGGCAGAATGTATGTTGGAAAGATCAGACCGGAAGTATAAATATACACCGGAAGCGATGGATGAGCTGCAGAAGAGTTTGAAGGTACTGAATAAGATGTTCTGTGATTCTCTGAAGGCACTGCAGGGAGATGATGGTATCGAACCAGGCAAGATGATGAAGCGAAAGGATAAGCTTCTGGATCTGGATATCAAGATGCGGAAAGCGCATATTGAGCGTGTCAATAAAGGAAAATGTAAGGCAAGCCTTACTGCTCCGTTTACCAATATCCTGCATCTGATCGACCGTATGGGAAACAGTTGTATCAATCTTGCGGATGTGGCGGAAAGCGGAACAAGTATGAAATACTTTATGCTGGAAGAAAAATAAGAAGATGAAAAAATCCACGGACTTTAGAAGATTCAAAGTCCGTGGATTTTTTTAATCATGATATACGATTTTCCCACCACAGATCGTATACTTCACTTTGCCATACATAGGCGTTCCGGTAAATGGTGAGTTGGATGAAAGGGATGCATACTCGGTTGGAGTCCAACATTCGTTTTCATCGAAGATCACAAGGTCAGCTGCCTTTCCTTCGGCGAGCTGTCCGTATGGAAGGTGGTAAAGCTTTGCCGGATTGATGGTCATCTTTTCCAGAAGCTGAATAAGAGATAAATGTCCCGGTCTTACAAGGCTTGTGATGCCAAGGGCAAGGGAAGTCTCCAGACCGATGATTCCGCTTGGAGCTTCGGTGATTGGTTTTGCTTTTTCTTCTTTGCTGTGCGGTGCATGGTCGGTGGCAATCAAGTCGATGGTTCCATCTGCAAGTCCCTGTATAATCGCCTGACGGTCCTTTTCGGTACGGAGCGGCGGATTCATTTTCGCAAGTGTTCCATGCTCAAGGACTGCGTCTTCCGTCAGTGTAAAATGATGCGGTGTGGCTTCGGCGTGAAGTTTTGCACCCATTTTCTTATAAGTACGAACCAGATCGACAGAGATACCGGAGCTGATATGCTGGATTACAACATCGGCACCGGATTTCAGTGCCAGCATGCAGTCTCTTGCAACCAGAGATTCTTCTGCAATGGAAGGAGAACCGTAGATGCCAAGCGCATCGGATACCTTTCCGTGGCTGATTCCGTTGTTGCGGATGAAAGAAGGATCTTCTTCGTGAAGGCTGACCGGTACGTTAAGCTTTGCCGCCTTTTCCATTGCGTGGAAGCAGAATTCTGCGTTTAGAAGTGGGATCCCGTCATCGGTAAATCCACATGCGCCTGCTTCTTTTAAGGCGTCCATATCGGTTTCTTCCTGCCCTTTCAGGTTGCAGGAAATCGAAGCAGCCTGGAAGATACGGATCTTTTCTTTGGAAGCACGCGAAAGGTTGTCTTTGAGAACCGGAACAGAGTCCACAGTCGGGGAAGTATTTGCCATGCAGATCACGGAAGTAAAACCGCCTTTTGCAGAGGCAAGTGCGCCGGTGTGGATGGTTTCTTTATAAGTAAATCCCGGATCACGGAAATGAACGTGGGTGTCAATCAGTCCCGGTGCAACCACAAGCCCGGCTGCGTCAAGGACTTCCTCTCCTTCTTTTGTAATCAGGGATGCCATTTCTTTGATGATGCCATCTTCAATCAGAAGATCCATTTTTTCGGAAAGTCCGGAAGCAGGATCGATGACAAGTCCGTTTTTGATAATCATAGTAGTTAAGCCTCCTTGTAGGATATTAGTCTGCTTCTAGTATACGGGATGGGAAAAAGGTTTGTCAATGCGACAGGAGAAGTTGAGAAAATAAGACTGGCTACAGAATCCAAAAGAGATTTCAGTTTTGATGTATCCGATCTGGTATGTATCAAAATTGAAATCTTTTTTCTTTTATGCATGTCTCATATTCTTTTCAAGAGCAACTCTCTTCTTCCCAGTTGCACGGTAGAATTCCACGTGTTTTCCAAGAAAACTCTGGATGGCGGAAACGGTTTTTCCAGTCAGGAATGCACAGAAGACAGTGCCGATTCCGATGCCGTAGAATCCGTGGAGGATTGTAAGGGAAAGAATCACAGTAGTCGTCAGACAGGTGAGATCGAAGGTTGTCTTAACGATTTTATAGTTCTTTTTTACAATACCGGACAGATCGCGAGGGAAGATATCTGTCGGGATGATTGGAAGCATACAGTTGTTGGCAAGGCAGATACCGAAGCACACCAGTAAGAATCCTGCCAGGAAATAAATCGTGTGAAGAGGCAGGGAGTTCGGCAGAGCCTGGATCCATGCGTTGTGTACGTCGATCATTTTTCCAAATCCGATCCCGACTACGAAAGAGAAAAGGTAGCCGGGGCAGAATGAACGCTTGAGGATCATCAGTGTAATGACAAGCAGTGTCTGGAAAATATAATTCCATGTTCCGAAACTGAACACCGGGAAGGCGATGTTAAATACAAGCGGCACTGAGGAGATCGTTGAGATCCCGAATCCGCTTTTTGACATCAGATCCACGCCGAGTGAATTGATCAGCAGGACGATGAGCAGAGCGACTTCTCCGGCCAGATGAAATTTTTTCTTATTCATAGGTACAAATCCTTCTTTCCTGATAGATAATAATTTACAAAAATTTTATATTTAAGCTGTTTCTCATTATAATGAAGAAAACTGATAAAAACAAATGATTATTTTGAATGAACTGATTCTAAAATAGAATGAAATATGCTAAGATAATGGCGAGTAAAGAGTTGATTTTGAAAAATAAGATGACTGCGGAAGATAAAAGAGGGAATATATGAATATCGAATATTTAAAATATTTTTCAGAGCTGGCAAAAATCCAGCATTACGGAAAGGCGGCAAAGGCACTGAATATTTCACAGCCGGGACTCAGTCATGCGATCAAGTCGCTGGAAGAAGAGTACGGAGTTCCGCTGTTTCAAAAAGAAGGGCGAAATGTGAGCCTGAGTCATTACGGCAAAGAGCTGATGAAGGATGTGGATGAAATTCTGGGAGCGTATCTTCGTCTGGAAGAGCGGGCGGTAGGACTTCGGACGGAAGAGAAAACGGTGCGGATCGGCAGTGTGTATCCTCTGGCACCGGGGACGATTCCACATATGCTGAAAGAGTTTGGGGCGACATTTCCATTTATCATCTACAATCGGATGACACCGGAGATTGCAGAAGGACTTTTGGATGGAAAATATGATATCGGCTTTTGTTCGGATCTTTTGAAATCGGATGAGATCGAATATTATCCGATTCGGGATTCATATATCGCAGTAGTGGTTCCGAAGGGACATCCGCTTGAAAATAGAGAACGGATCAGTCTGAAAGAGACAGCTGGATACCCACAGATCATGTTTTCCAAGACCAGCGGTTTCCGTACTCTGCAGGAGCAGATTTTTGCAGAAGAAGGAATTAAGGTAAAGCCGGTATGTGCTGCGGAAGAGATTGAAGTTATCACAGGACTTGTGGAGAATGGGTTCGGGATTTCCGTATTGCCGTATATGGATATCGTGCGGCTGCACAATGTGGTGACGATTCCGGTGAAGACTTCAGGGTGGAATTCCAAATTCTACATTGCGAGAAGAAAGTATGGAATCCGCTCAGAGCAGGAGGAGGCATTTTTTCAGTACTGGAAGAAAGAACATCATTAAAATTCATTAAGAATCCTTGCACTTACAGAGGAAAAAAGTCTATAATCTGTTTTATGAAATATCGTTGTGAAAATCAAATGGGAGGTTACACAGGATGATAGAACAGATTGTAGAGTATAATAAGAAATTCGTGGAAAATAAAGGCTATGAGCCGTACCTGACCAGCAAGTACCCGAACAAGAAGCTTGCCGTGCTGACCTGTATGGATACCCGTCTGACGGAGCTCCTTCCGGCAGCGTTGGGGCTGAAAAACGGAGATGCAAAGATTATCAAGAATGCAGGCGGAGTTATTACACATCCATACGGAAGTGTGGTCAGAAGCCTTCTGGTTGCGATTCTGGAGCTTGGTGTGGAGCAGGTTATGGTCATCGGACACACTGACTGCGGCGTGCAGGGAATGGATGGAAATGAGCTGTTAGAAGAACTGGTAGAACGCGGAATCGACAAAGAACATATTGATATCGTAAGACACAGCGGAATTGATCTGGAAAAATGGCTGGGTGGATTTGAATCTGTGGAGAAGTCGGTAGAAGAGACTGTGCATGCACTGAAGACACATCCATTGATGCCGAAGGATATTGAGATCAAGGGATTCATTATGGATTCGGAGACAGGGGAGCTTACGGAAGTGTAAGGAAAACAAAGTTGCCCTTGTAGGTCTTTGCTATGAGATTTTCAAGGGTAAATGGAAATAGCCGCCAAC
>OBJP01001212.1_pt1 | contig 11669 bp, 9 predicted proteins | sample 1519821 | NCBI WGS metagenome assembly OBJP01 (sample SAMN04209218, study PRJEB22552) | human gut metagenome | biome: gut; material: feces | host: Homo sapiens | place: USA: Oklahoma | reverse complement strand
GTGTTATCAAGAGAAGCCTACGCTTCTTAAGAAGCTTGGAAAGTTCGAGATCCAGGTGCTTAATTTTGCGTCGAAATATCGTCTGATAACGAAGGAACTGGCGCTCTATGTGGCGAATTTCGCCAGTCAGCAGAAGGCGTACAGTGAACCGTTGTTCCGCATATTGGAGCGGATCTACGAGATTTATGATGAGCCAATGATCTTAAATACGATCTGCACCCTTCTCATCAAAGGGAATAAGACACAGAATAAATATTTTACGTGGTATCAGAAAGCAGTGAAGGCAAAGCTTAAAATTGCAAAGCTTTATGAGTATTATATGCTTACGCTTGATACAGAACGGATGCGGGGAACGCTCCCGAGATCTATCTTTCTGTATTTCATGCATGGCAATTCACTGGATTATAAGAAGGCAGCATTTCTCTATGCCAATCTTCTGACTTACGAAGAGGGCGGCGAGGAAATGTTTCTTGAGTACCGTGAGCAGATGTTCTCTTTTACAATGGATCAGCTTATGAAACGGCATATTACAGAGCCGCTGCGAATTCTTTATAAAAGATTCTGCACCGAAGAAGAGATGACTTCGGAGCATATGGAGGCAATGCGGGATATTTGCCATGCGTATATGGTATCCACAAAAGTGCCGAATATGAAATGTGTACTTGTCATTGAATCTGACGGGTCTGTGAAGCAGAAGGTTCCATATAACGAGGACGAAGGCGCGATTATTTACCTGTATGATAAGGAATCAAGGATTGTGTGGGAGTCCATAGAAGGACGCCACTATACGGATTCGATTCCTTACGAGACGAAGCGGTTGTTCTATGAACCGAGATTTCTTGAGATGTGTAAGAAATACGGTGCAACGCTCGGAAAATGGAAAGAGACGGATGAAAAGGAAGAGCCGACTTTTGAAAATCTGCAGATCAAAGGCATTGAGTTCTTTGAAGAACAGGAGGTCTTCCGGCTGTGCAGCAGGAGGATCAGAGAAGATAATTATGCAGAAGATGAATTTCTGACATATCTTTGCTTCGAATTATTCAGAAGGCAGCAGTATGATAAGGTGACGCTTATGTATCTGGCCAATTATTTCTGCGGAGCAACTGCTGATATGGAAGCATTGTGGAAAGTGTCGAGAGACTACGGAATTCCGTCCCACAAACTGAGTGAGCGGATTATTACACAGATGCTGTTTTCGGAAGATATGTTTGAAGAGGAGAAGATCTTCGAAGATTATTATCTGTCGGACAATGTGTATTTTCGGTTAAAGCAGGCATATCTTGCATATACCGCAAGACAGTATGTGCTTTTTGGGCGTGAGCTGAACCGTTGTGTATTTGATATTATAGCCAATGAATGTGAGAAGAAGGAAGAGTTGCCGGACATTTGCAAGGTGGCGTTGCTGTCGTATTTTTCAGACCGTTACTATTCTGCGGATATGGCGTCAGTTCTTCATATGGTGCTTCGGGAAATGTGCGAGAAGCAGATTGTACTTCCGTTTTATCTGCAATACAAGTCTGCATGGCTCAGGGAAGTGCAGCTTCATGATAAATGCATGGTTTCTTATCAGGCGGAGCCGGGCAGTAAGGTGAAGATCTTCTATAAAATACGAAGAGCAGGAAGAGAAAGTCTCGGTTATCAGACAGAGACGCTGTTCCCGGTCTGTGAAAATATATATGTAAAACAGTTCGTGTTGTACGCGGATGAAGAAGTGAACTATTATTTTGAAGAAATTCGTGAAAATGACAATGTTTCAACAGAGAAGGCGAAGCTTCGCAATCATCGCAGGAAGAGAGAAGGAAAATACGGCAAGCTTAATGCGATGATCCGTATGTCGCCGGCAAGGCGTAAGCAGGCAATGCTGGATTTTGAAGAAGAGGAGCTTATGGCACGAAAGCTCTTTAAGATGTACTAGATGTAGAGAGGAAGAAAAGTAATGAGAAGAGGCAGTATTCTTGGATATGATCTAAATGAAAAAAACTGTCAGATCAGTTATTATGATGAAAAGAAGGATGAACCGGAGACGATGGAAGTCTCTGTAGATCGTTATCAGATTCCTCTGATGCTTGGATATGTAAAAGGACGCTGGGTATATGGAACAGAGGCAAGGCATCTGGCAAAGAGAAATCCGGCGCTTGTGATACCGGATCTTTTCGAGAAGGCGCTCAGGCGCGAGAAGGTCCGCGTAGGAACGAGGGTGCGGGATGCGGTCTGGCTTCTTGCTAAATTTATCAGTCTGACATTAGAAGACTTTGAGGATATTCGGTGCATTACATTTTCTACACCATTTACGAATGTGGATATGTCTAAGATGCTGAAGGGAATCGGCCATTATCTGGGACTTGCCAAAGAAGATATCTATGTCCAGGATTATAAGGAAAGCTTCTGCCAGTACATGTTCTATCAGCCCAAAGAATTGTGGCAGTATGAGTCGGCGCTGTTTTACAGTGACGAAGATGTGATCCGCGCCTATATGCTGCGGAAACTGAACGTAGCCGGTGCGGAAAACGGACAGATGTTTGTCACAGTGGATGAAGTGGCAAGTGCTGAACGAAGAGAGATGGAAGCAATGTATCCTGTGCTCGGCGAGATGGAGCCTAAGAGTGCAGATGACAATTTTAAAGCATTTATTCAGAATATTTTTGAGAAGAAGGTTGTGTCTTCGGTATTCCTGACCGGAGAAGGGTTTGAGAAAAACTGGTATCCGGATTCTTTGCGCGTGCTCTGTAATGGGCGACGTGCATTTATCGGCAATAACTTATACAGCAAAGGCGCCTGCTATACATCTATGAGAAAATGCAGAAATTACGATGATGGACCGATCTATCTGGATGAAAACCGGCTGACACAGCAGATCTCTCTTCGGATGAGAGTGGATGGCAAGGAAGGCTGGTATCCCATTGTGTCATGGGGAACACACTGGTATGAAGCAGATGACTGCTGGGAGGTTCTTCTGGAAGATACTTCCGATATTGAGATTCATGTCGAGACGCTTGCAGAGGATGAGCTGAGGGTGGAGACAGTTTCCCTTGAAGGGTTGAAGCCAAGAACAGACTATTCTCTGAGACTTCGCATAGAAGTGATGTTTCTGGATGAGAAGACATGTCATCTTTTGTTCAAAGACGTTGGATTTGGAGAGTTTTTCCCGGCGTCTGATTTTCAGGTGGAAAAAGTGATACATTTAGGAGGAAGCAATGGGCAGTTTAATTCTATGTCATAAAAAACGTGCCAAACAACCCTATATGATTACAAGGGTTCATATCAGAATCTACACGATTGAAGAGCTGTGTTATTATATCTGCAATAATCTCTATCTGATTGATTATACACTGATGAACCGTCAGCTGTGTGAGTGGATTCGGGAAGAACTGCATATGTGGGAGCTGGCGGATCAGCTTTTGGGACAGATGGAAAAAAACTGTACTGCCGAGCAGTTTGTGCTTACTATTTTAGAAAAGTCGAATGTCTATTCACTGGGTGAGGTCAACAAAGTTCAAAATATGTTGGAGAAGCTTCAGAATCAAAAAGATGTGGAGCGTGCAAAACATAAAGCGGACAGTCTGCTCGCAAGCAAAGAGTATGCGCTTGCGGTTCTTGTCTATCAATCAATCGTCAAAAATGAATGGGATGATTCGGTAGATAAGAGCTTTTACGGGAAAGTATATGGGTGTCTGGGGACAGCGTACGGACAGCAGTTTTTGTATGAAGAGGCAGCCGCTGCATACAAGGAAGCGTATCGGCTGAGTGAAGACCCGGAGATGCTGAAAGCTTATATGTATTGTGCGTATCGTTCTATGCCGGAAGCAGAGTATGTAAAGATGCTGTCGGGAAATTCGCTATATCTTAGTATGGATTCTCTTCTGAAAGAAGAATTGAAGCAGGCACGCAGAAGTGTAGATATGGATGTGACGGATGAAAAACTGGAAATGTGGAAAAAGGAATATCGCAGGATTGACAAGTGTTGCTAGATATGATACGATTACATAGCAATTTAGCATGGTAAAGTAATCAATTGGTAAAACAACGCAGTGATATTCTATGCAGATTGCAAAGAGACGAGGAGGATAAGAATATGAAGAAAAGATTAGCATTATTACTCGCCCTTGCATTGATGGCAGCGACCGTTCTTTCCGGCTGTGGCGGCAAGGAAGAGAAGAAAGACGAAGGAAAGAGCGAAAGTAAGAAAGAATACACTGCTAAAGAGGCAGGAGATACATTCACCGTAGGATTCGACCAGGATTTCCCGCCAATGGGATTCGTGGGAGATGACGGAGAGTATACGGGATTTGATCTGGAACTTGCACAGGAAGTGTGCGACAGACTGGATCTTAAGTTTGAACCAAAACCGATTGCTTGGGATTCCAAGGACGCAGAGTTAAGTTCCGGCGGAATTGACTGTATCTGGAATGGATTTACAATGAACGGAAGAGAAGATGAGTATACATGGTCGGATGCTTATCTTGATAATAAACAGGTATTTGTTGTGAGAGATGATTCCGGAATTGATTCGGAAAAAGATCTGGAAGGGAAAGTAGTAGATGTCCAGACAGATTCTTCCGCACAGGCAGCGCTTGATGACAATCAGGAGCTGGCGGCAACATTCGGCAATCTTGAGGTTGTTCCAGATTACAATACAGGCTTCATGAATCTGGAATCCGGTGCTGTAGACGCAGTGGCAATGGATATCGTTGTAGCGTCTTATCAGATTGAGAAGAGAGATGCAGCGTTCAAGATCTTAGACTATGAGATCGCAGCAGAAGAATATGGTGTCGGTTTTGCAAAAGGAAATGAAGCAGTGCGCGATCAAGTACAGAAGGCATTGGAAGAAATGGCAGCTGACGGTACAATGGCAAAGATCTCCGAGAAATGGTTCGGTGAAGATATTACAACAATTGGGAAATAAGGAGAATTACCTATGACAATTTCGGTCATGTTAAGTAAATTGAGCGAGGGTATGGTTGTATCGCTGCTCATATTTGCGGTGACGCTTTTATTTTCGCTTCCTTTGGGACTTTTGGTTTCTTTTGGAAGAATGGCGAAGAATCCGTTGATCCGCATGATTTTTAAAGTTTATATATCGATTATGCGGGGAACGCCGTTGATGCTTCAGTTAATGGTGATTTACTTTGGACCGTATTACATTTTTGGAATTCAGAATACGCCGACATGGAAGAATACTGCGGTGGCAGTCGGATTTATTTTGAATTATGCGGCATATTTTGCAGAAATCTACAGAGGTGGTATTGAAGCTATACCAAAAGGGCAGTATGAGGCTGCAAAGATTTTGGGTTATAGCAGATCACAGACCTTTATGCGGATCATTCTTCCGCAGGTGGTCAAGACAGTACTTCCATCTGTGACAAATGAGACGATTACACTGGTAAAAGACACATCACTGGCATTTACCATCGGAATTCTTGAAATGTTCACCATCGCAAAAGCGCTGGCGGCGTCTCAGGTGACGATGCTCCCGTTTGTGTTCGCAGGAATCTTTTATTATGTATTTAATTTCATCGTGGCATTTCTTATGGAGTGTCTGGAGAAGAAAATGAATTACTATCGTTAGGGGGATGTCATGAGCTTATTAGAGATAAAACATGTGAAGAAAAGTTTTGGTGATGTCGAAGTGTTGAAAGATATTTCCTTGACAGTGGAAAGGGGCGAGGTACTTGGCATTATTGGACCGTCCGGTTCCGGTAAATCAACGCTCCTTCGGTGTGCGACCGGTCTGGAGAAACAGGATGCGGGAGAAATCTTATATGACGGCACATTTGGACTTGTCTTTCAGAACTTTAATCTTTTTCCGCATTTTTCAGTGATGAAAAATATTACAGATGCGCCGATACGTGTGCAGAAGAGAGAAAAAGATGAGGTTTATAAGGAGGCAAGGGAACTTCTTAAGAAGATGGGACTTCAGGATAAGGAAAATGCTTACCCGTTTCAGTTGTCAGGTGGTCAGCAGCAGCGTGTGTCTATAGCAAGAGCACTTGCCATGAAACCGGATATCCTGTTTTTTGACGAGCCTACATCTGCGTTAGACCCGGAACTCACCGGAGAGATCCTGAAGGTCATCAAAGATCTGGTGGCAGAACATATGACGATGGTGATCGTGACACATGAAATGAATTTTGCAAGAAATGTGTCTGACCAGATTATTTTCATGGATGGCGGAGTGATTGCGGTACAGGGAACACCGGAAGAGGTGTTTCGCTCCGAGCATGCCAGAATGAAAGAATTTCTGGGGAAATTTCATATTGATTAATGATGTTTAGAGGAAGAAGCAGAGGGGGAATGTTGATTTTCCCTCTGCTTTGTATTATACTAAGACATGCAAAAACGAACAGTAAATAAAGAAAATCAAGAATAAGTTGAGTAGGAGAATGAGCAAATGACAAACGACAGATATCAAAGCCCGCTTTCTGAGCGATATGCAAGTAAGGAGATGCAGTATATCTTTTCGCCGGACAAGAAGTTCCGCACATGGAGAAAACTTTGGATCGCGCTTGCTGAGACTGAGAAGGAACTGGGACTTTCCATCACTCAGGAGCAGATTGACGAATTGAAAGAACATGCAGAGGACATCAACTATGAAGTGGCAAAAGAACGCGAGAAGATCGTCCGCCATGACGTAATGTCTCATGTATATGCTTATGGTCAGCAGTGTCCGAAAGCAAAGGGAATTATTCATCTGGGAGCAACCTCTTGTTATGTGGGAGATAATACAGACGTGATCCTTATGGCAGAAGCGTTGGATCTTGTGAAGACAAAACTGGTAAATGTAATTGCTGAACTTGCAAAATTTGCAGATGAGTACAAAGAACTTCCGACACTTGCCTTTACTCATTTCCAGCCGGCACAGCCGACAACAGTAGGTAAGAGAGCAACCCTTTGGATGCAGGAGTTTTTCATGGATCTGGAAGATCTGGAGTATGTAAGAGGAAGCCTTAAGCTTCTTGGCTCAAAGGGAACAACCGGTACGCAGGCAAGTTTTTTAGAACTCTTTGACGGAGATCAGGAAACAATTGATAAGATTGATCCGATGATCGCCCGGAAGATGGGATTTCAGGCATGTTATCCGGTATCCGGACAGACTTATTCAAGAAAAGTAGATACAAGAGTGTTGAATGTGCTTGCGGGAATTGCAGCCAGTGCGCATAAGTTCTCCAATGATATCCGCCTCTTGCAGCATTTGAAAGAGGTGGAGGAACCATTTGAAAAGACACAGATTGGCTCTTCGGCTATGGCATATAAGAGAAACCCTATGAGAAGTGAACGGATTGCTTCGCTGTCCCGTTATGTGATGCTCGATGCGTTAAATCCTGCTATCACATCTGCAACACAGTGGTTCGAGAGAACACTGGATGATTCTGCGAATAAGCGCTTGAGTGTGCCGGAAGGATTTCTTGCTATCGATGGAATCTTAGATTTGTGCCTGAATGTTGTAGATGGTCTTGTTGTATATCCGAAGGTGATTGAAAAACGTCTGATGTCCGAGCTTCCGTTTATGGCAACAGAGAATATTATGATGGATGCGGTAAAAGCAGGGGGAGACCGTCAGGAGCTCCATGAGAGAATCCGCGAATTGTCTATGGAGGCAGGCCGCAACGTCAAGGAAAAGGGATTAGACAATAACCTTCTGGAACTGATCGCGGCAGATCCGGCATTTGGTTTAAGTCTTGACGAGCTGAAGACGACCATGGATCCAGCAAAGTATGTGGGACGTGCACCGATTCAGGTAAAGGCTTATCTTGATAACGTGATCCGCCCGATGCTGGAGGAAAACAAAGAGATTCTCGGCGTGAAGGCGGAGATTAACGTGTAATACAGTGATAAATTATTAGCAATATTGACGAAAAAATGTCAAAGTTAAGAAAAAGTTAAGAAATAGAAATGGCTGAAAATCAACGGTTTCAGCCATTTCTATTTTTTGCATTTTTTGTTGTATGAAAGCAAAATTGTAGAAAATAGATAAAAATAATCTAAAGAATCTATTAATATTGCGTAAAAATAGTGGAAATGTTATGATAGATACAACGTATTACATTATTCAAATAATCTATAAAGGAGGGCGTGTTGTGGAGACTTTAAACAACATAGTTTTAACAATTCAACACTATCTGGCAGACTACATTTTAATCATCGCACTGCTTGGCGGAGGAATCTGGTTTACATTCAGATTAGGTTTCATCCAGATACGAGGCTTCGGCGAAGGAATGAGAAGAACCTTTGGCGGACTGTTCAGCAAGAAGGGCGAAGCAGGAGCAGACGGAATGTCTTCTTTCCAGGCACTGGCAACAGCAATTGCGGCGCAGGTTGGAACCGGTAATATTGCAGGCGCGGCAACGGCAATTGCAGTGGGAGGACCGGGAGCAATCTTCTGGATGTGGCTGGCAGCATTTTTAGGAATGGCAACCATTTATGCAGAGGCATTGATGGCACAGAAATACAAACAAGTGGGAGCAGACGGAGAAGTGACGGGAGGACCTGTATATTATATCCGCGCAGCATTCAAAGGTGGCTTCGGTAAATTCCTTGCAGGACTTTTTGCGGTTCTGATCATTTTCGCACTTGGATTTATGGGAAATGCAGTACAGTCTAACTCTATCGCAGCATCTTTCCATACAGCATTCGGAATCCCACAGCCTGTTATGGGTGTGGTCGTAGCGGTGATTTCACTCTTTGTATTTACAGGAGGTATGAAACGTATCGCGAAAGTAACTGAGACAATCGTTCCTTTAATGGCGGCATTATATATTGCAGGAGCTTTGATCGTTATTTTCTATAACTTTAAAAATATTCCTTATGCATTCCATGCAATTTTTGTGGGAGCATTCAATCCATCTGCAATTACAGGTGGCGCAGTCGGTGCTACTGTAAAACTTGCTCTTACAAAAGGTGTTGCAAGAGGTCTGTTCTCTAATGAAGCCGGAATGGGTTCTACTCCTCATGCGCACGCAGTTGCTAAGGTAAATCATCCGGTAGAACAGGGATTTGTTGCTATGATTGGTGTATTTATCGACACTTTTATCGTATTAACAATGACAGCGCTTGTAATTATTACTACAAAATCGATTCCTACAGGACTTACGGGAGCAGAACTCAGTCAGTATGCGTTCTCTACATTATATGGAAAGGGTGGAGCAATCTTTATTGCAATATGTATGTTCTTCTTCGCTTTCTCCACGATCGTAGGATGGTATTTCTTTGGCCAGGCAAATGTAAAATACCTGTTTGGACCAAAAGCGGTGAAGATCTATTCTGTACTCGTATGTATCTGCGTTGTGCTTGGATCACTTGCACAGGTTGACCTTGTATGGAACATGGCAGACTGTTTCAACTCTATGATGGTAATTCCGAACTTTATCGGACTGATCTTCTTAAGTGGAACGATTAAGAAAGTGCATGATGATTATTTCAAAAACTTCAAAAACAAGAGCAAGTAATCTTGCACAAAAAGACAGAAAAGAAATTGTGCATATCAACTAAATCTTTGAGATTGTTTTGAAGCTGTTGAAAAATATTTCACAATAAGTTATTATAGAAACAGGCAATAAGATTTATTCGAAATGTCTATAAAACTTGATGGTGGGAAGATGTTTCCTAAGAGAGAACCGAAGCGTTGTTCGGTCGCCGAAGAGGCAAGCGGAGCGTAAAAGTGAGTGTGCGTGATGTGAAACTTTCAGGCAAAAGGACGAGGAAACGGACCGCATTCTGAATCTTGTGCTGTATGATATGGCTAGATTAACTAGATGTGATTATCAGGGCAAAAGACAGAAAGGACGACTTACGCACATGATTGTGTTTAAGACGTCCTTTTTTTATGGCAAAGGAGAAATGGTACATATGAATCGGGGAAAGTACATTGTTGTGACCAACAATCCACTGGTATGGGAAAAACTTCATACAACACGTGAGATGATCTATAAGGAGACAACTTTTGAAGGTCTGCTTGTAGAACTGCGAGACAGAATTCATCAAGGACATATGCTTTTGACACATCCGTTGTCCGGAAGTGTCAAGCCGAATGAGACACCTTACAAATCCGTATTGATTTCCAAAGACAAGGGGGCGGTCAGTGCAGATGGTCTGGCTATCGTTGAAAATGCAATTGCAGCATGTCATAAATTTCAAGATAGAACAGGGAAATATGAAAAACGTGCTATTGAAGATTTTCAATTGATCGACTGGACGCTGTTAGAGAGCGGATTGGCATCAGCAGATGCAATGTAGGTTTTAAAAATGGTTGTAAAAGCGCTTAAGCTTACACAATAAAATGATTCTTTTGAAGGAGGGAACTTAAAGTGAGATTAGAAATGGGACACATTTACATTAAGGATATTCAGTTCGCATCTGAGTCTAAGATCGAAGACGGAATCCTGTATGTATCCGAGGAGGCCGTTAAGGCAGTAGCTCTTGAGGACGAGAAGATTAAGAGCGCATCATTTGACATTGCAAAACCGGGAGAGTCTGTGAGAATCACACCGGTAAAAGACGTTATTGAACCACGAGTAAAAGTTGAGGGAAGAGGGGGAATCTTCCCGGGCGTTATCTCTAAAGTTGATACAGTAGGTGAAGGTAAAACTTACGCATTAAAAGGAATGGCTGTTGTAACAGCAGGTAAGATCGTTGGATTCCAGGAAGGTATCATTGATATGACAGGTCCTGGAGCTGATTACACACCATTCTCTAAGACATTGAACTTAGTTATGGTATGTGAGCCGGTTGAGGGTATCAAACAGCATGATTATGAGAAGGCAGTTCGTTTCGCAGGATTCAGAGTTGCAGCTTACATCGGTGAATTAGCACGTAATCTTACACCGGATGAGACAAAAGTATATGAGACATGCACAATTAAAGAAGGATTTGAGAAGTATCCGAACCTTCCGAGAGTCGCTTATGTACAGATGCTTCAGAGCCAGGGACTTCTTCATGATACATATGTATACGGCGTTGACGCTAAGAAGATCGTTCCTACAATTTTAAATCCAACAGAGATCATGGACGGAGCAATCGTATCCGGTAACTGTGTATCTGCATGTGATAAAAACCCAACATATGTACACCTTAACAATCCGGTTGTACATGACTTGTTTGAAGAGCATGGAAAAACAATCAACTTTGTATGTCAGATCATCACAAATGAGAACGTATATCTTGCTGATAAACAGCGTTCTTCTGACTGGACAGCAAAGCTTTGTAAATTGTTAGATCTTGATGGAGTTATCGTATCTCAGGAAGGATTCGGTAATCCGGATACAGACCTTATCATGAACTGTAAGAAGATCGAGGCAGAAGGCGTTAAGACTGTTATCATCACAGATGAGTATGCAGGACGTGACGGAAAATCTCAGTCACTTGCTGACGCAGATGCAGCAGCAGATGCAGTAGTAACAGGCGGAAATGCAAACCAGGTAATTATCCTGCCGAAACTCGACAAAGTAATTGGAACACTGGACTATGTAACAAAGATCGCAGGTGCAAGTGAAGAGACACTTCGCGAAGACGGATCTCTTGAGGTTGAGCTTCAGGTATTAACAGGCGCAACAAATGAAACAGGTTTCAATAAGCTGAGTGCAAGATAAGGAATGGAGGATTAAATAATGGCTAAATTAAAAGTTGTTCATTACATCAATCAGTTCTTTGCTCAGATTGGTGGAGAAGAAAAAGCA
>OBJP01001208.1_pt1 | contig 11729 bp, 7 predicted proteins | sample 1519821 | NCBI WGS metagenome assembly OBJP01 (sample SAMN04209218, study PRJEB22552) | human gut metagenome | biome: gut; material: feces | host: Homo sapiens | place: USA: Oklahoma | reverse complement strand
TATGCAGCAGAACGATCCACCTTTGTGCAGTCTTTTCCGGAGAATGCCCCGCCGCCGTGACGCGCCATGCCGCCGTAGGTGTCCACAATGATCTTACGTCCGGTCAGGCCGCTGTCTCCGTGCGGACCGCCGATAACGAAACGTCCGGTCGGATTGATAAAGAATTTTGTATTCTCATCAACCATCTCTGCCGGCAGAATCTCGTCAAATACATATTTTTTAATATCCTTATGGATCTGCTCCTGGGTTACTTCCTCGTCATGCTGGGTGGAAAGAACCACTGCATCCAGACGTGATGGTTTGCCGTTCTCATCGTACTCTACGGTTACCTGTGTCTTGCCGTCCGGGCGCAGGTAGCGCAGGGTTCCGTCTTTGCGGACCTTGGTCAGCTGGCGTGCCAGTTTGTGTGCCAGATAAATCGGATATGGCATATATTCATCCGTTTCGTTGGTCGCATAACCAAACATCATACCCTGATCGCCGGCACCGATTGCCTCCAGCTCCTCGTCGGTCATCTTGTTCTCTTTTGCCTCCAGCGCTTTATCAACTCCCATCGCGATATCCGGGGACTGCTCATCCAGTGCCACGATCACGCCGCAGGTATCACAGTCAAAACCGTATTTCGCACGGTCATAACCGATCTCACGGACGGTATTGCGGACTACCTTCTGGATATCCACATAGCCTTTCGTTGTGATCTCGCCCATAACCATAACCAGACCGGTTGTCGTCGCCGTCTCACAAGCCACACGGCTCATCGGATCCTGCTCTAAGAGCGCGTCCAGAATCGCATCGGAAATCTGATCACACATTTTATCCGGATGTCCTTCGGTTACTGATTCAGATGTAAAAAGTAATCTCTCCATATTTCCTCCTTTGATAAGTTTGTCGTAAGACATAAAAAAAGTCCGCAGCAACACGGACTTGATTATCTCGATCAACTCCTCTTATTGCTCGATAAACCGATCTCCCGGTTCCTCGCTCAGGCTGGCACCTTCCGTTCCCTGCTGAGACCAATTTTCAGTCCCATGTAACGGGGTTGCCGTGACTTCATAGATCCTTTGTATCTCCATCACTCTGAATAAGGGATATATACGAACTTTTTAATTGTTAAAAGTTTCAACAGTACGATAACATACTCCGCGGTGTCTGTCAAGCAATATGTGACACCGTATTCTTTTTTATCAGCCCACTTTGAGTCTGAACTTCTGCGCCTCTTTCTCGGAATCGACTTTCTCGATCACCGCGCCAAGTCCCTGCAGCTTCTTCTCAAAATGCTCATAGCCTCTCTGGATATAACCAATCTCATCAACGGTCGTATATCCTTCCGCTGCCAGCCCCGCAATGACCAGGGCAGCGCCTGCGCGCAGATCTGGTGCCTCCACCTGTGCTCCGGTCAGCTTCTTCACACCGGTAATGATCGCGGTATTGCCCTCAACCTTGATGCGTCCACCCATGCGGGCAAGTTCGTCCACATATTTAAAACGGTTTTCAAAAATACTCTCGGTCACTACACTGGTTCCCTCTGCCAGTGCCAGTGTCACGGTGATCTGCGGCTGCATATCAGTCGGAAATCCCGGATACGGAAGTGTCTTGATATCGGTATGCACATGGCTCGGGCGTCCCACAACACGAACCGCCTCATCAAACTCCGTCACCTCACAGCCCATCTCGATAAGCTTCGCAGAAATTGCTTCCAGATGCTTCGGAATGACATTCTGTACCATCACATCGCCGCGGGTGATCGCTGCCGCACACATAAATGTACCTGCCTCGATCTGGTCCGGGATGATCGAATATTCGGTTCCATGCAGCTTGTGGACGCCGCGGATGCGGATCACGTCGGTTCCGGCACCCTTGACATTGGCTCCCATGCTGTTTAAGAAGTTCGCCACATCGACGACATGCGGTTCTTTCGCCGGATTCTCGATGATCGTCTCGCCCTCTGCCAGCGTCGCTGCCATCATGATATTGATCGTCGCGCCGACCGACACCATATCCAGATAAATATGGGTACCAACTAAATCAATCGCATGTGCGAGCACCGCGCCATTTTCCACCTGTACCTTCGCACCGAGGGCACGGAAGCCCTTTAAATGCTGGTCGATCGGACGGCTGCCGATGTTGCATCCGCCCGGAAGCGGAACCTGTGCGCTTTTATACTTGCCAAGCAGGGCGCCAATAAAATAGTAGGAAGCTCGGATCCGGCGGATGTACTCGTCATCCACATGGATCGCATGAATCCCCTTCGCATTGATGCGGACAGTGTGCCGGTCAATCCGGTCTACCATCGCGCCAATCTCCGAAACAGCCTCCAGAAACACGTTGATATCACGCACGTCCGGCAGATTTTCTATTAAAACATCCTCGTCAGTCAGAATCGATGCCGCCAAGATTCCCAGCGCCGCATTCTTCGCTCCGCTGATAGTCACTTCGCCTACCAGCGGATTTCCGCCCTTCATAATAAATTGTTCCATTCTGCACCTCAAAATCTATTATCTTACGATACTTACACGCGCCAGACGGCGCCTCAAATCTTTAATATTTTCTTAAATTTATATCATGTTATCTACATGATTATATCATAACATCTCAATTTGTAAAGCACTGGCTTTCCGTTTATTACTGTTCACGCATATGTGCCCAGTAATGGAATTTGCCGTGGCTTCGCATTTTAATACGGCAAATTCCTGCTGCCACCACGTTTTCTTACGGCACTTTCGGTTCCAAAAGTGCCTACCCGGGAACAGTAATTTCCGTTTTTCCCTTAATTGGCAAGGAAACAAATGAAATCATTGCCTCCGTTTCCCTCGAAAAATGCCGCTGCATCGTTGAGTCCCATCTTATCCGTGTAGGCAAATTCCGTGCCCGGATACCAGAGACAGGAGATGTTGTACGCGTCGTATCCACAGATCAGACCATAGCTTCCGTCTCCCAGATATGCCACCACCGGCATGCCCGCGTAGACAAAGTAGAGAATCTGGTTCAGCGTCAGCCCGCGTGCGTCGATTAACTCTGTGCCATCCGAGGAGGTCGTCTTTCCGTCCGCCATATCCGACAGATAGCGGCTGACGGTTCCCGCCATATTCTGGACGTCGCGGATCGTCTTCGCGTCGCTCCGGTTTGCTCTCACCCAGACAACCCGGTCATTTTCATCCGTTACGAGTCCCATGCCATCGTAAGCTGCCTGCACCGCGCTGGAAAATTCCGCATACGAGCCTTTCAGGCGTCCCTCGCTGTAGGCACTGTAAATCCGCTGTGAAGCCGCGCCATTGTTCTGAAGCACAATCACATCATTTTCTTCTGCTGCCACCTGCTTCGGAACATGCACCTTCGTGCTCCGTGCCGTCTTGCCTGCATCCAGCTTGACGCAGTAGAGACGCCCTTTTGCGCTGTCATTTAACGTGGCGATTCCATCCAGTGGATCTTTCGACACTTCCTCATTACAGACCAGCGTGTCCTCGTCCATCGGCTGATAGCCGCTTCCTATCTGGCGCATCCGTGACAGATGAACCCGGCTGTCCTGAATCCGCACATCCACCAGGCTGACGCCCGGCTTCTCATAGCGGGTCTCCATCTCCATATTGCTGCCGACGATCTCGACCGCATACAGCGGAAGCCCCGTCACGCGTCCGTCCATCGTAAGCTGCTCGTTCGGATGGGCAAGCCCGTAGACTAAGTCGGTTCCGACAAATCCGATCAGCCGGATCACGGTCTGATCCGGGAAGGAAATCTCATCCTTCTTGCCCGTCTCCAGATTCATGACATGCAGCTTGGTCGAACGGTAAATATCCGCCCCATCCTGCCACGCAATCCGGGAGGCATCCGTGCTGACTGCAAAATTTTCCTCCGTCAGGCCATCTGCCACCACCATGTACTCTTTTCCCGTCAGATCGACACTGTAAACCGCATGGTTCATCAGCACATACAGCGTCTGCCCGCCGCTTAAGTAGCACAGCTGGTTGATATCCTGACGCAGGTTGCCGTAATCGGTCGATGCCGGCAGATACAGCCGCTCTGTCAGGGCATTTCCCGCACTCTCATAGCGGTACAGCGCGATTCCCGTCGTTCCCTCGTGGTTACCGCGGCTCATATAGCCGTACACGGCAAAATCAATCTGGCCTGCCTCGCTCACATCCAGAATCTTGATTCCGTAGGTATCATAATTGACCCTCGTATCATTCTCGCTCTTGCGGAACGCAAATACCTTTGTGCTCTCTTTTTTTCCTGTATCATAAATCCAGAGCGCCCGGTTTGCCACAAAGGCACGGTATTTCCCCGCTTCATCCTGCATCGACTGCAGATCCTCCGCATCCGAAACCCCCAGCTGAATCCGGTCGCCAGAATAGGCGCTGCTCTCCCCCGTAAAAATCTGGTCCGCGCGGCGGTCATAATTCATCATGTAGATGCGCTGTGCGCCCAGCTTCATCGTGAAGCTCTCGATCACATCGTAATAAGCAGCCGCCTTGCCATCCTTCATCTCACTTACAACATACTTTAAATCGATCGTCCCAATGATGCCCTGCAGCTCCCGCAGATGAATTTCCGGTTCGCTGACCCGCTCCATCGAAAGCCCTTTCCAGGTCAGCTGGCTGAAATCGCTTTTTAACGTTACATGTCCCAGCGAACTGTTGTCCGCATTCGGATCCGTCTCCAGATAGGTCGTCAGCTCCCTCGCTGAATCATAATCAAACGTCTTTTCAGAAAAGGACACCGCCAGATCGACCATCTCCTGCACACGGCTCTCCTGCTGCCACATCACGCGCGTGTAAAAATAGATCGCCGGGTGCTTTTCCGTCGCGATCGCAATCGTTAAGCGGTATTCGCTTTCCTCCGTCAGAAGGTTCTGGATCGGAAGCTCCGCAGAAACCTCTTCCCCTGACTGTTCCCAGTGGTCAAGCGTTGTCCGTTCTACCAGACGTTCGCCGTCCAGACTGCGGATCTCATACTGCATCCCCGTAATCTGGGAGTCCAGCTTGTCGATCGTCACCGACAGTTTCCGATCTGCCGGAAGCAGCGTCAGATCCCCGCGTCCAGCCGCTTTCTGGCTGTCCTCCACGAAACCGTCCAGCTCGTTCATCCGCCGCCCCAGAATATTCACATAAGCGACTGGAAGGTTCGCGTCCTCAATCGAGGTATAGACTGCCCCATCCTCCCGCAGCTGCATCCAGGACCAGGTAAAATAACCGGCTGCTGCCAGCACAAATAAGATCAGTAAAATCAGTATCTTTTTCAGGTTTTTCTTCATATATCAAATCAATTCCTTTTATCGCTCCACCATACCAGTTCCGTATCTTCACAGGTACAGGAAAATCTACCCGCCGAACTGTTTCCGTTTTGTCATGCACGCCAAAAACTGCCGCAGGCACCCATCTGTCCCGGCGGCAGCCTTTATTTCAGTATAACACAAGCAGGCTTCAAATTCCAGAATTTCTATGATTTGTAAGAACTCCGATTGTGTTACTGTTCACGCATACGTGCCCAGTAACCCGATTGTTCTTTTTCCAAATCGGTAAAATTCGTTGTCACAACTGGATGTTACCGCATTTTAATTCAGAAAATTTACACCTGAAAATTGCAATTTCAGCACTTCCGACACCGTCTTCGCTCCTGCAGCTCATTCATTAATAAAACCTGAAGAAAATCCTGAAGCGGCGCTCCCCACGGATTCCCCGGTCTCTCCGGACGCGGTCCCGGCGGCGGAGGCGGCGGTCCCCACGGATTCCCCGGTCCTCCCGGGCGCGGTCCCGGCGGCGGAGGCGGCGGCCCCCACGGATTTCCCGGTCCTCCCGGGCGCGGTCCCGGCGGCGGACTCCATGGACGGCGCTCCTGCGCGGTCAGATTCGGCTCATCCGCCTCCCACACCATATATCCAGCGTTTCCGCCCTTCTGTTCGCCCCGAAGTGGTCCATACCATACATCATTTCCAGGAAGATGCGGCTGTATGCTGGTTCCCGCCAGATTCTCTTCTCTTTCTCCACCAGGAGAATCTATTTTCAGGGAATTTTCCACCATCGCCGTTCCTTCTTCTGTGGATACGGTGCCCACGTCCGCCGCCTTTATATAGGTCGTCAGTGTATCCATCCTTTCCGTTCCAGCCGGATAAACCTTCTGCCATTTTTCCAGTGCCCGTTTTGTCAGTTTTTCCAGAAAGATCCGATCCGGATATTCATCATAGATGGGACTCCCCTCATACTCCAGCTCATCACAGACCGCTTCCACGCAAAGCTGCATCTGCTTACATGCAGCCGGATAAAGACTCTTAAAATATGCAAAATCCTGCATCGGACTGCCATTCCCCCTTAATTCAAGGCTTACATGGTATCCTATGCAGGATTTATGCGTATCATGTTATTCTCACGTACCGTTTTTCACGTTATCCTCTGCACTGCCAAATCAGCTGTTCCATTTCGCAGTATCGTTCTCATGATGTTTTATCTTTTTAAATAATTCTGTTTCTTTAAACTGTTTCTCAAATTATCAAAACAGTTTTTCCGGGTACACGCCCTCACGGATCAACGCCCGGATCGACTCCGTCACGCTCTCCTTATCCTCACGGTAGGTCACACCAAACCAGCAGTCGTGCGTCTCCAAAAGTTTCACCCTTGCGCGCCCGTCGTGGATCATCTGATCGATGATCGTCGGAAGCAGGTACTCCGACTTCACGTCGCCCTCTTTCAGCCCCGCAAGAAACTCTGGAAATCCTTTTTCCAACTCCTCCACAAAGCCCGGTGTGAGTCCCCACATATTCATCGATACATGCTGGTTCTCCTGAACCGAAACCGGATTCCCCTCTTTGTCCGTCGCCGTCATGCCGTCCGCTGTCTTCTGGATATTGTAGGTTTCGGTTACGCGTTTTAAAATCTCTCCCTCGCCCACCTCACAGACGCCGCGTGTCACGCCGCCGTTCTCGCTGAGCGTATTTGCCAGAATAAAGCCGCCCATGCAGATATCATACACCGGTGCGTTCACGTCCATCTGTTCCACCATGTATGTATGAATCTTTCGGAACACTTCTTTTCCATAATAATCATCCGCATTGATCACCAGGAATGGCTCTTCGACCAGTCCGCGGATGCTCAAAATCGCCTGTCCAGTTCCCCACGGTTTTTTCCGGTCTGCCGGAACACTGAATCCCTCCGGTACATCCGAAAGCTCCTGGAATGCGTATGTCACCGGCGCAATCTTCTCAATCCGGTTCCCGATCACTTCTTTGAAGTCCTCTTCCAAATCATGACGGATCACAAAGATAATCCGGTCAAATCCAGCTTCCAGCGCGTCATGGATGGAGTAATCCATAATGATCTCCCCATTCGGACCCACCGGCTCCAGCTGTTTGATCCCTCCGCCAAAACGGCTTCCGATTCCGGCTGCCATAATGACAAGTGCTGTTTTTTTCATCTGCCCTCTCCTCGTCCGTATATTTGCTGCCATCTGAACATTATGTAAACAACAACATTTTTACTGCAATCGTATGTCCAGTATAGCACAGAACCCCTGTGGTTGCAATCATCCACAGGGGTTTCCATTTCCACAATTAAATGCGAAGCCACGGCAAATTCCGTTACTGGGAACGTATGCGTGAACAGTAACTATCAGGGAGCACTTAATGGAACAGCGCCGTCACATTCGCCACTTCCTCCGCTGCCGCCGCACGCGTCAGGGACGATAAATCATAGAAGCAGTAACCGCTCACCTGTCCGGTTGCCCGTCCAGCCTGCACCTCGCGCTTCATGATATCATGATATCGCTGCCACTCCGGCACCTCGTTGCCGTCCACTGCATCTGTTCCGGTCTTATAGAGCGCCAGACCGACATACAGCTTCACATTGCCCTTCTTTTTCAGCGTCACCCACTCATTCAGGCAGTTTGCAAACGCATAGCCCGCTGTCTGGCCGTTCCGCTTCGCCTCAAATCCCCAGTAAATCTGCGGCATCAGGTAATCCACATAGCCGCTCTGGGTCATCCACGCATCCACATCTGTAAACTGGCGGGTATCTTTTCGGAGGTTCTGTAAATATCCCTCCGGACTGATACCGAACAATGCCTGCGGACGGATCGACTTGACCGCACTGTAAACGCCCCTTACCAGCTCATTGACATTATTCCGTCTCCACGCCGCCACACTCAGCGATGTGCCGCCCGCCTGGTACTCCGGATAATCAAACCATGTTTCCGCCTTGCTGTCATCGAGATTCGGATAGAAATAATCATCAAAATGGATGCCGTCCACCTCATAATTCGTCACGATCTCTTTCACACCGTCAATAATCAGCTGGCGCACCTGCGGAATCGCCGGATTGTAATAATACTCACCATTCTGGCACAATACCCACCGGTCATTCGAACTGTCCCCGTCCCTCGCCCACGCGATCGCCGGATTTGACGCACACAGATCCGAATAACGGTTCAGATACCCCGTAATCCGGTACGGATTGATCCACGCATGAAGCTGCAAGCCCCGCTGATGCGCCGCCTGCACCGCATATGCCAGCGGATCATACCCCGGATTCTTTCCCTGTTTTCCAGAGGCAAATTTCGACCACGGGAAATACTGTGACGGATACATCGCATCTCCATCCGGGCGAACCTGTAGGAAAACCGCATTTAACCCATTCTGTACACAGAGGTCCAGTGTCTGATCCATCGCTTTCTTATATCCAGCCTCATCCTTCGCCCATCCATTCCAGTCCAGATACGAAACCCAGACACCTCTCATCTCTCCACTTCCAGGACTGCCGCCCGATACCGGACCCGCATACGCCTTCGAAACCGGCAGGAACAACATCCCCACCGCCAAAAGAAATGCTGCCACCCAGCCGATCGCCCTCTGTACCTGCTTTGCCATGCAAAATTCCTCCCCTCATTTCCTCCTATTCTACCAAATATTTCCAATAAATACTTTACTTTTTTCTGTCTCTTTTATTTTTCCAATACACAGGGACGAGCCCGCGAGGTCCGAACCGCCTTTCATATATCTTTGTACGCATCTTGAACACAGGTGTCCGAACAGGGCGGACGCAGTCCGTCATGGGCGAACATCTGTAGTGAAAGCAAGCGAACAAAGGTATATCGAAAGGGCGGTTCGAACCTCGTGGGCTCGTCCCATCATTTTCACAACTATGTGCAAAAAACCTCCCCTGACAGCCCTAAAGCCGCCAGAAGAGGCATTTTCATCATCACGAACAAAGCTCCCGCTTCTCCTTATAATGATGCTTCTCCTCCAGCATCATATCCTTCACCTTCATCAGGCGGATCTGCGTGCTTCTCTCATTTTCATCCAGCTTCATCGTGATATATTTGATATTTTTGCGCGCCTCCGGAATAATTACGTGTTCCAGCGCATTGACTCTCCGGCGCGTTTTCTCGATCTCGGCTGCCATGAGCTGGCAGGCTTTCTCTGTCTCGGACAGCCGCAGCATATCCGGCAGAATGTCCGCCAGCGACTTGACTGCCCCGTCCAGATCGCTCGAAGTAAACGCAAATCCATACGAGTAAATATCGTTCTCATCCGCCGTCCGGGTCTTATAATGGAACACCGGAATATCGACGCTCATTACGTTTTTCTTGTCTGCTTCCAGATAAACCGCCTGTTTCGGCGCGGCAAGCGCGGTATTTAACGCCTGCTCGGACATCCCGGCTTTAGCGATGACGAAATTCACATTTGCACTCCGGATGCCCGCCTCCACTTTCTGGCGCAGCGCCATATTTTCCCGGACCAGATCCAGGAACTGGCGCATCAGCTCATCCCGCTTATCCTTCAGCAGTTTATGTCCCCGCGTGGCTGTCGCCAGCTTCTTTTTCAGCCTCGTAAGCTCCATTCGGGTCGGGTTGACCTGTGTCGATGCCATGCGTACCACCTCTCTCCTGCAATCACTTTGTCACGACAGATCCGCCAGCTCCCGCAGCCGCGTTATGACACGCCACCTTCGTTTTCAAGCGCATCCGCCATGCACAGGCATTTTTACTCTTTCCCATAATACAGATCCAGATACTTCTCATCGATACGTTTCAGCTCGCTTCTCGGCAGGATGGAAAGCAGTTTCCAGCCAATCCGCAGCGTCTCCTCGATATCGCGGTCCGTATTGTAGCCCTGGGAAACATATTCTTTTTCAAAGGCGTCCGCAAATTTTGCATAGATTAAGTCAACATCGGACAATGCCGCCTCGCCCAGGATCACCATGAGTTCCTTCGCTTCCTTGCCGCGCGCATACGCCGCAAAGAGCTGGTTTAAGGTGTTCGAATGGTCGGCACGCGTCTTGCCCTCGCCGATTCCCTTATCTTTCAGACGGGACAGCGACGGAAGTACGTCAATCGGCGGTGTGATGCCCTTGCGGTACAGATCACGGCTTAAGATAATCTGTCCCTCGGTAATATATCCGGTTAAGTCCGGGATCGGGTGCGTCTTGTCATCCTCCGGCATGGTTAAGATCGGAATCATCGTGATCGAACCATTCTTGCCTCTCTGGCGTCCGGCTCTCTCATACAGGGATGCAAGATCCGTGTACATATAACCCGGATAACCACGGCGTCCCGGAACTTCCTTGCGGGCAGCCGAAATCTCTCGCAGCGCATCCGCGTAGTTCGTGATATCCGTCAGGATAACGAGAACGTGCATATTTTTCTCAAATGCCAGATACTCGGCAGCCGTCAGCGCCATACGCGGGGTCGCGATACGCTCAACCGCCGGATCGTTTGCCAGGTTGATAAACAGGACGGTACGGTCGATCGCGCCCGTCTCCTTAAAGCTCTCGGTAAAGAAATGCGCTTCCTCAAAGGTGATACCCATCGCCGCAAAGACAACGGCAAACGGTTCGTCCGTGCCGCGCACCTTCGCCTGTCTCGCAATCTGGGCTGCCAGATTCGCATGCGGCAGACCGGACGCCGAGAAAATCGGCAGTTTCTGACCGCGGACCAGTGTATTCAGACCATCAATCGCGGAAACACCCGTCTGGATAAACTCCTGCGGATAGCTTCTCGCCGCCGGGTTCATCGGCAGACCATTGATATCGCGGCGTTCCTCCGGCAGGATCTCCGGACCGCCGTCGATTGGATTGCCCAGACCGTCAAAGACGCGTCCCAGCATATCCTCCGATACGCCAAGTTCCATCGTTCTGCCTAAAAAACGCACCTTACTATTTGAAAGGTTGATACCCGTGGAACTCTCAAAAAGCTGTACCAGCGCATTGCCGCCGTCGATCTCCAGCACCTTGCAGCGTCTCTTTTCGCCGCTCGCCAGCTCGATCTCACCCAACTCGTCATAGGTAACATTTTCCACGCCCTGCACCAGCATCAGAGGACCTGCAACCTCCTGTATGGTTCTATATTCTTTCGGCATTTAGAATGCCCCCTTTCCAGCCGCATCGGCAACCTCTTTCGCAAGTTCATCGAGGACCGCCTGATACTCTTTCTCCACGTCTTCTGCCTTCGTATATTTAAAACGTCCGATCTGCTCGCGCACCGGCATCTTGATGAGATTCTGGATGGAAGCGCCGCTTTCCAGCGCTTTCTTCGACTGCTCATAGAACGCCAGCACCAGCTTCATCATGCGGAACTGTTTCTGCAGTGGTGTATACGTGTCAATCTCATGGAAGGAGTTCTGATGCAGGAAATCCTCACGGATCGAGCGCGCCGCTTCCATTTTCAGGCGGTCGATCGGGGACAGTGCATCCATGCCGACCATCTTTACGATCTCCTCCAGCTCTGCCTCTTCCTGCAGAAGGCTCATA
>OBJP01001196.1_pt1 | contig 11903 bp, 5 predicted proteins | sample 1519821 | NCBI WGS metagenome assembly OBJP01 (sample SAMN04209218, study PRJEB22552) | human gut metagenome | biome: gut; material: feces | host: Homo sapiens | place: USA: Oklahoma | reverse complement strand
GAATATCCGTTTGTAAAAGGAAATGCAAGCGGACTTGCTGTAGGACTTCCGGACGGTCAGATGGGTAACTCGGAAGTAGGTCATATGAATATGGGTGCAGGACGTATCATTTACCAGGAACTCACCAAGATCACAAAAGCAATCGATGATGGCGATTTCTTTGAAAATAAGGCACTTCTTGCAGCCTGTGAAAATGCGAAGAAGAACGGTACAGCTCTTCATCTGATGGGACTGGTATCTGATGGTGGTGTACACAGTCATATTACACATATTTATGGAATTTTAGAACTTGCAAAGAGACAGGGGATGGACAAAGTATATGTTCACTGCTTCCTTGACGGACGTGATACACCTCCGGCATCTGGAAAAGAATATGTTGAACAGTTAGAAGCAAAGATGAAAGAAATCGGTGTAGGTGAAGTTGCAAGTGTTTCCGGACGTTACTATGCAATGGACCGTGACAACCGTTGGGACCGTGTAGAAAAAGCATATGCAGCACTTACACGCGGCGAAGGTGACACAGCAGCATCAGCAACAGAAGGAATCCAGGCTTCTTACGACAAAGAAGTAACTGACGAATTCGTAGTACCATTTGTAGTGACAAAAAACGGTACACCGGTTGCAACTGTAAAAGACGGAGATTCTGTGATCTTCTTTAATTTCCGCCCGGATCGAGCAAGAGAAATCACCAGAACATTCTGTGCGGATGATTTTGACGGATTTGACAGAGGAGAACGTATCAAGACAACTTATGTATGTTTTACAGAGTATGATGAGACAATTCCAAATAAAATGGTTGCATTTGTAAAAGAAGGCATCACGAATACATTTGGCGAATTTCTTGCAGCAAACAACATGACACAGGCAAGAATCGCCGAGACAGAGAAATATGCACATGTTACATTCTTCTTTAATGGTGGAGTAGAAGAACCGAACAAGGGAGAGGACAGAATCCTTGTCAAATCGCCTAAGGTTGCAACTTACGATCTGAAGCCGGAGATGAGTGCATATGAAGTATGTGACAAGCTTGTAGATGCAATCAAAGCGGACAAGTACGACGTAATCGTAATTAACTTTGCAAACCCGGATATGGTTGGTCATACCGGTGTAGAAGCAGCAGTAATTAAAGCAATTGAAGCTGTTGATGAATGTGTAGGAAAAGCAGTTGATGCAGTGAAAGCAGTTGGTGGACAGATGTTTATCTGCGCTGACCACGGAAATGCAGAACAGCTGATCGATGAAGAGACAGGAGAACCATTTACCGCTCATACAACGAACCCGGTTCCGTTCATTCTTGTAAATGCAGATCCTGCATATAAGCTTCGTGAAGGCGGATGCCTTGCAGACATCGCTCCGACGCTGATCGAGCTGATGGGAATGCAGCAGCCAGCAGATATGACTGGAAAATCATTATTAGTAAAATAGTAAATATATTTGCCCGGAATCATGAAAATGGTTCCGGGTGTTTTGTTGTCAGAAGAGCAAAACATACTGCATATAAATCTGATCTACTCTTTTTGAAAAGCATCGAAATGGAAAAATGCATGAAATGAAAAACAAAAATTCAAAAAAACACATTTAAATCAACAAAAATCACGATATGTCATATTTATATGCAAGAATTGGTTGACGAAAAATCATTTTTCCTATATACTTACTACTTGTAGTGAGTTTTGATGTTGTCAAAACAGCTGAAAGAAACTGCAGATGGCAGATTTCGGAAGTATAAAGTACGGCAGGAAACACACAATGATTAGTTGATGATTATGGGAGGTTTTCAAGATGACTGCATATAGAGATATGAGTAGAGAAGAACTGCTTGAATTAAAGAGCAGACTGGAAAAAGAATTTGAAGATGTTAAAGGAAAAGGTCTGAAACTGGATATGTCCAGAGGTAAACCGTCCAAAGCACAGCTTGATCTTTCTATGGGGATGATGGATGTACTTAAGAGCACATCAGATCTTGTCTGCGAAGAAGGAGTAGATTGCCGTAACTATGGAGTGATCGATGGAATCAAAGAAGCAAAACAGCTTCTTTCTGATATGATGGAAGTACCGAAGGACAATATTATCATCTTTGGTAACTCCAGCCTGAACGTAATGTATGATACTGTTGCAAGAGCGATGACACATGGTATCATGGGAAGCACCCCTTGGGCAAAGCTTGACAAGATAAAATTCCTGTGCCCGGTACCTGGATATGACAGACATTTTGCAATCACAGAACATTTTGGAATTGAGATGATCAATATTCCAATGACGTCGGATGGACCGGATATGGATCTGGTAGAGCAGTATGTGGAGAATGATCCGGCTGTAAAAGGTATCTGGTGTGTACCGAAATATTCTAACCCACAGGGAATCACTTATTCTGATGAAACCGTACACCGTTTTGCGAAATTAAATCCAGCGGCAGAAGATTTCCGTATTTTCTGGGATAATGCATATGGAATCCATCATTTGTATGAGGATAAACAGGATTATCTGATCGAGATTTTGATGGAATGTAAAAAAGAAGGCCATCCGAACATGGTTTACAAATTCGGTTCTACTTCCAAGATCAGCTTCCCGGGTTCTGGTATTGCAGCAATTGCAGCATCCGATGAAAACCTTGCGGAAATCCGCAAGATGATGTCCGTACAGACCATCGGTCATGATAAATTAAACCAGCTCAGACATGCGCGTTTCTTCGGTGCTATCCATGGAATGGTTCAGCATATGAAGAAACATGCAGATATCTTAAGACCGAAATTTGACACCGTATTAAGTGTACTGGAAAGTGAGCTTGGCGGACTTGAGATTGGTTCCTGGATGGCACCGCGAGGAGGATACTTCATTTCCTTCGATGCGTTGGATGGATGTGCAAAAGCAATCGTAGCAAAAGCAAAAGAAGCCGGACTGATCTTGACAAAAGCGGGAGCAACCTTCCCATACGGAAAGGATCCAAAAGACAGCAATATCCGAATTGCACCGTCCTTCCCGACACCAGAAGAACTGGAAGTTGCAGCACAGGTATTCGTACTCAGCGTAAAACTGGTAAGTATTGATAAAATTCTTGGCGAAAAAGTAGAAGTTGAAGAAGCTTAATATATATGAGAAAACAGTGGATTTTCCAGAAGGAGAATTCACTGTTTTTTGATGTAAAGGTTGTGGTGGCCGATTGTACAAAAGAAAGTCCTCCAATTCCATTGTGCAAACCATTCCGATGAGCCTCTTAGAGCGGAAATCATGTTCAGCAAAGGCTCCCATGATTTCTGAGTTTCATCTCCATTGCACAAAAGTGAATTGCAGGAATTTCTTTTGTAAAATCGACCGTTTAACTGTACTGGTGAAAATGACGGTGCCGAATTTGGAGAGAAAAAACTGTAAAGAAAGATATTACACTAATCTTCCCTTCCGACTGCAATTCCCTAAATCTTAGTCCTCACCACCCAAAAAACTTTCGCATATGTAAAACAAAGTTACCAATATACAGACCAGAGGAAACAAAGTACTCCCTCACATGAATTTGCACTACGGAGTTCAAGACTCAGGAATCGTGGAAGCCTTTGCTGAACACGATTCCTGCCTTAAGAGGCTTGAACGAAGTGGTTAGTGCAACTGAATGTGAGGGAGTACTTTGTTTCCTCTGGTCGTCTTATTGCAACCAAATATATTTTACATATCCTAAAATTCTACATCTTCTTCTGCGCAGTCGAAAGCATCAGTTTGATGCGGTTCAGCTGGTTTACTTCGCTTGCTCCCGGATCATAATCGATTGCAACGATGTTGGATTCCGGATGACGGCGGCGCAGTTCTTTAATAACACCTTTCCCGACTACGTGGTTTGGCAGACAGGCGAAAGGCTGTGTGCAGACAATGTTTGGTGCACCGCTGTGGATCAGCTCCAGCATTTCTCCGGTAAGGAACCATCCTTCACCGGTCTGGTTTCCAAGAGAAACAATTTCTTTTGCCATCGAAGCCAGGTGTTCAATATGTGATGGTGGATCGAAGCGTTTACTTGATTTTAATGCATCAACGGCAGGCTTGCGGAACCATTCCAGAGCTTTGATTCCGAGATTACCCATGCGGGCGGTTGATTTCTTCATGCCGAGATGTTCTGCTTTAAAGTTTGTATTGTAGAAGCAGTAGAGTAGGAAGTCGGTCAGATCCGGAACCACGGCTTCGGCACCTTCCTGTTCAAGAAGATCTACCAGGTAGTTATTGGCAGCTGGAAGGAATTTAACAAGGATTTCTCCGACAACTCCGACACGTGGCTTTTTGACATCTTTTAATGGAAGAGAATCAAAATCTTCTACAATCTGGCGGCAGAGACGCTTAAACTCGTGTCTGCTTGGATAGCCTTTCTTGATAAATTCGATAACTGTCTTTTCCCATTTCTTATGCATGGTATTGGCAGAGCCTGGAACAGCTTCATATGGGCGGACACGGTACAGGCAGCGCATGAAGAGATCACCAAATATCAGACCATACACACCTTTCAGTACAAGTGGAAGGGTGATCTTGAATCCAGGATTGCTTTCAAGCCCGCTTAAGTTGATTGAAATAACAGGGATATGTCCGTAACCGGCTTTTTTAAGAGCACGCCGGATAAATCCGATATAGTTGGAAGCACGGCATCCGCCACCGGTCTGCGAAATAATGACAGCCAGGTGGTCGGTGTCATATTTGCCGGAAAGGATAGCCTCCATGATCTGTCCGACTACCATCAGAGACGGGTAGCAGGCATCATTGTTTACATATTTAAGGCCCATGTCAACTGCATGCTTGTTATCATTTTTCAGTACTTCCAGTTTGTAGCCTGCTTCCTGGAAGGCTGGCTCAATCAGTGAAAAGTGGATCGGTGACATCTGTGGACACAAAATGGTATAGGTTTCCTTCATTTCCTTTGTAAAAGGAATTTTTTCGATATTTGCCGGACGAATGGTGCGCTCCATATGCTTCTGCTCGCGGACGCGGATGGCGGCGAGAAGAGAACGGATACGGATACGTGCAGCACCCAGGTTATTAACCTCATCAATCTTAAGAGAGGTATAAATCTTGTCGGAACCGGTTAGAATATCTGCAACAGCATCGGTTGTTACGGCATCAAGACCGCATCCGAAAGAGTTCAGCTGGATCAGATCCAGATCATCTCTTGTCTTTACAAAATTGGCTGCTGCGTACAGTCGGGAATGATACATCCACTGATCCATAACAATCAGCGGACGTTCTACCGGATTCAGATGGGAGATAGAATCTTCCGTCAGAACGGCAAGTCCGTAGGAGGTGATCATCTCCGGGATACCGTGGTTGACCTCCGGATCGTAATGGTATGGACGACCGGCAAGTACAATGCCGCGGGTTCCTGTCTTTCCCATGTAAGCGAGTGTTTCTTCACCTTTTTTGCGGATGTCCTGACGGCATGCAGCAAGTTCTTCCCATGCAGCATGAGCGGCATTTTTGATTTCTTCTGCTGGAAGATTCTTTGCAGAAGTAAATTCACGGACCAGTCCGTCTGTGATTGTCTTTTCGCTTGTGAGGGCGAGGAATGGATTCATGAAATCTACTTCACCGTGTACGATCGGATCCATATTGTTCTTGATGTTCTCCGCGTATGAGGTGACGATCGGGCAGTTATAATGATTGTCGGCATCGGCAAATTCACCACGTTCATATGGTATACAAGGGTAGAAGATAAAGTCTGCACCCTGGTTGATCAGCCACTGTACATGTCCGTGCGCCAGCTTTGCCGGATAACACTCGGATTCGCTCGGAATAGATTCAATACCAAGTTCATAAATCTTATGTGTAGAAGCAGGAGAGAGTAACACATGATATCCCAGTTTTGTGAAGAAAGTAAACCAGAACGGATAGTTCTCATACATGTTGAGAACTCTTGGAATACCAACCGTTCCACGTTTTGCTTCGGATGGATCTAATGGCGTGTAACCAAAATAACGTTCATTTTTATAAGCGAAAAGGTTTGGCACATCACTCTTTGCTTTCTCTTTTCCAAGACCGCGCTCACAACGGTTTCCGGAAATAAAACGACGTCCGCCACTGAATTTGTTGATGGTCAGACGACAGTTGTTGGTACAGCCGTTACATTTTGCCATTGAGGTTGTATAGGTAAGTTCATTGATTTCATCAATGGAAAGCATGGTTGTATTTTTACATTCTTTGAAACCATAGCGTTCTCTTGCAATCAGTGCAGCCCCAAAAGCACCCATGATTCCTGCAATATCCGGACGGATTGCCTGACATCCGGCGATGGTCTCAAAGCTTCTGAGTACGGCATCATTGTAGAATGTACCACCCTGTACAACAATTTTTTTACCAAGCTCAGATGCATCGGATACCTTGATAACCTTGAAAAGAGCATTTTTGATAACCGAATAAGCAAGTCCGGCTGAAATATCGGATACTTCAGCACCTTCTTTTTGCGCCTGTTTTACCTTTGAGTTCATAAATACGGTACAACGGGTACCGAGGTCAATCGGATGTTTCGCAAAAAGTGCTTCATGTGCAAAATCCTCTACGGTGTAGTTCAGGGATTTGGCAAAAGTCTCGATAAAGGAACCGCATCCGGAAGAACATGCTTCGTTGAGCTGTACGCTGTCTACAGTCTGATTCTTGATCTTGATACACTTCATATCCTGACCACCGATATCGAGGATACAGTCTACATCCGGTTCGAAGAAAGAAGCGGCGTAATAGTGAGATACGGTTTCAACTTCGCCTTCATCCAGAAGAAGTGCGGCTTTAATGAGCGCTTCTCCGTAACCGGTTGAGCAGGAGTGAACGATCTGTACGCCTTCCGGAAGCTGGCTGTAAATATCCTTGATCGCACCGATGGTCGTACCAAGAGGATCACCGTCATTGCCATGGTAGAAGGAGTACAAAAGAGTACCGTCTTCTCCGACCAGAGCGGCTTTCGTGGTGGTAGAACCGGCATCGATTCCAAGGTAGGCATTACCGCGGTAGCTGGCAAGATCACCAACCGGCACCTGATGCTTTGCATGGCGGTTCTTAAATTCATTGTAATCTGCTTCGCTGGAAAAGAGCGGCTGCATACGCTCAACTTCAAAGTCCATTTCAATATGGGCATCCAGCTTTTTCTGCATCTCACCAAGAGAGGTGACTACATCCTTTTTAGAGTTCAGCGCAGAGCCGACGGCTGCAAAAAGATGGGAATACTTTGGTGCGATAATGTGTTCGTCATCCAGCTTGAGAGTACGGATAAACGCTTCTCTCAATTCAGAGAGGAAATGAAGCGGTCCACCGAGGAAAGCAACATGTCCGCGGATTGGTTTTCCGCAGGCAAGACCACTGATGGTCTGGTTGACGACTGCCTGGAAAATAGAAGCAGACAGGTCTTCTTTGGTAGCACCGTCATTGATCAGCGGCTGGATATCTGTCTTGGCAAATACGCCACAGCGGGCTGCAATCGTATAAAGTGCTTTGTAATTTTTGGCATATTCGTTCAGACCGGTTGCATCTGTCTGGAGAAGGGACGCCATCTGGTCGATGAAAGATCCGGTACCTCCGGCGCAGATTCCGTTCATACGCTGCTCAATATTTCCATTTTCAAAATAGATGATCTTGGCATCTTCGCCGCCCAGCTCGATCGCTACATCGGTCTGTGGTGCATAATCCTGAAGAGCGGTGGAAACGGCAACAACCTCCTGGACAAAAGGTACGCCAAGATGCTTTGCCAGAGTAAGACCACCTGATCCGGTAATCATTGGAGATACCTTGATCTGACCGAGCTTGTAGATAGCACGACCAAGCAGATCAGAAAGGGTTTCCTGAATATTGGCGAAGTGACGCTCGTAATCAGAAAACAGAACATCATTATTACTGTCCAGAACTGCGATTTTAACAGTTGTAGAACCGATGTCAATCCCCAGGGTATGTAATTCTGTCTGATTCATGATTTAACTACTCCTTATTACAATTAAAAAATTTGTCTGTGTTATTACCTATTAAATGTAGTTCGCAGAGAACTACAGTATCTTACATTATACGACAGAACCAACGAAAATACAAACAGAAGTTATGTATGGCATTGTAGAAAAAAGTGCCTGGAAGTGAACAAAAGATGTAAATTATGTGAAAAGAGAGTAAAGAGGTGGAATGGAATTGACAAAGTAAAAAGCAGACGATAAAATAACATACGTGGAAGGAGGTTTTGAATGAAGAACTGGTTAGATAAAATGGAGCGCAGGTTCGGGCGCTATGCAATTAGAAATCTTACGATGTATCTGCTTGCAGGTTATGCAATCGGATATCTTTTGAGTTTTACGATGCCACAGCTTCTTACCTATTTTACACTGGAACCGGCACTGATTTTGAAAGGGCAGGTGTGGCGACTTCTAAGCTGGGTGATCATCCCACCGAATGACAATATTATTTTTGTTATCTTTATGATGCTGTTATACTATTCCCTTGGTAATACGCTGGAAAGCTACTGGGGGGCATTTCGTTACAATGTTTACATTTTCTCAGGAATATTATTTACAGTTATTGGAGCTTTTATTGTGAATGGACTGATCGGAGGCATTACCGGATTTGGAAGCCTTTACAGTACTTACTATATCAATATGTCCATTTTCCTTGCATGTGCATCCATCATGCCGGATTATCAGCTTTTGCTTTACGGCATTATCCCAATCAAGATGAAGTGGCTTGCAATTCTGGATGTGGTTCTGCTTGCGGTAGACGCAGTGCAGGGCGGTCTGATCATACGGATCGTGATCATCGCATCCCTTTTGAACTTTATTATTTTCTTTTTCTGCAACCGGAATCTGCGTGGACACAGTCCGAAACAGGCTGCCCGCAGAAAGAAATTCCAGAAGCAGATAAGCCGTCCGCAGAATCAGTATGCAGGCGGTGCAAAGCACAGATGTGCAGTGTGCGGTCGTACGGAACTTGACGATCCGACACTGGAGTTCCGTTATTGTTCAAAGTGTAACGGGAATTATGAATATTGCCAGGACCATCTTTTCACACACGAACATGTGAAGTAGAGTTCTAACATAGAATCAAATTGAATAATAAGAGGAGGAAACAATGAAAAAAACCAAGATTGTTTGTACAATGGGACCAAACACCAACGACAGAGAAATGATGAGAAAGCTGATCCAGAATGGAATGAATGTGGCACGTTTCAATTTCTCACATGGTGATCATGAAGAACAGAAGTTCAGAATGGATATGCTCAAAGAGCTTCGTGAAGAGGAACATACAAACACTGCAATCCTTCTGGATACAAAGGGACCGGAAATTCGTACAGGAATCCTGAAAGACGGAAAGAAGATTACTTTAAAAGAAGGAGAAACCTTCACTCTGACAACAGAAGATATCGTAGGAGATAATAAGAGAGTATCTATCACATATAAGGGGCTGGTACAGGATATTTATAAAGGCTGTACCATTCTGATCGACGATGGCCTGATCGGACTTCGTGTAGAGAGCAAGACAGAGACGGAGATTGTCTGTTCTGTAGTAAATGGTGGAGAACTTGGCGAAAAAAAAGGTGTTAACGTACCGAACGTAGCCATTCGTCTTCCGGCTATTACAGAAAAAGATAAGGATGATATCCGTTTCGGTGTAGAGCAGGATATTGACTTTATCGCAGCATCATTTGTAAGAAATGCAGAGTGTGTACTTGAGATCAAGGCATACTTAAAAGAACTCGGCGCTCCGTATATTCCAATCATTGCAAAGGTAGAGAACGCAGAAGGCATTGAGAATATTGATGAGATCATCCGTGCGGCTGATGGTATCATGGTGGCACGTGGAGATCTTGGTGTAGAGATTCCGGCAGAGGAAGTGCCGCATCTCCAGAAAATGATCATCCAGAAATGTAATGACAACTTTAAGACTGTTATTACTGCAACACAGATGCTGGATTCTATGATGCGTAATCCGCGTCCGACAAGAGCAGAAGTGACGGACGTTGCCAATGCGGTATACGACGGAACAGATGCAGTTATGCTTTCCGGAGAGACAGCACAGGGGAAATACCCTCTGGAAGCACTCCAGATGATGGTTCATATTGTAGAGACGACAGAGGAACATCTGGACTATGATTCCATTCTTGCTAAAGCCGGAGATCATCTGAAGTCAGGTGTGTCCAGTGCAATCGGATATGCTTCTGTACTTGCGGCAGCGAACCTGAATGCAAGATGCATCATCACTCCATCTGTATCCGGTGCAACAACAAGGGTTGTATCCAACCTTCGTCCGAAGCAGGAAATCCTTGGAATTACACCGAACGAACGTACCCTTCGCCGGATGTCGATCTACTGGGGCGTAAGAGGATTGAAGTCTCTGGAATTCCATACAACAGATGATATCTGCAGTGGGGCAATTGATCTTGCACAGGCAAAGAAATGCGTGGACAGTGGAGATATTGTTGTCCTGACAGCTGGTATTCCTTCACCGAGCGTACAGCGTGAAAAGGGTTCTGTAAGTAATATGATGCGTATTGCAACCATCGACTAGACGAAAGAGAGATGAACAGAATGAAAAAAGAACCATTCGTAACAAAGACACAGTTAGATGAAATCGTAAAAGAATATCCGACTCCGTTTCATCTTTATGATGAAAAAGGGATTCGTGAAAATGTAAAAGCACTCAAAGAAGCATTTGCATGGAACAAAGGATATAAAGAATATTTTGCAGTAAAGGCAACTCCAAACCCATATATCCTCAATATTTTAAAAGAATATGGATGCGGGTGTGACTGCTCTTCCTATACAGAGCTTTTAATGTCTGAGTCTGTCGGACAGGTTGGAGAAAATATTATGTTTTCTTCCAATGATACACCGGCAGAGGAATTTGCACTTGCTGATAAGCTCGGCGCAATCATCAACCTGGACGATATCACACACATTGATTTTCTGGAAAAGACGATCGGAAAGATTCCGGAGACAATCAGCTGCCGTTATAATCCGGGTGGACTTTTCAAAATTTCCAACAGCATTATGGATAATCCGGGAGATGCCAAATACGGTATGACAACTGAACAGATTTTTGAGGCATTCAAGATCCTGAAGTCCAAAGGCGCAAAAGAGTTCGGTATCCATGCATTCCTTGCAAGTAATACTGTAACTAATGAATATTATCCGACACTTGCACGTACTTTGTTTGAAGTAGCAGTTAAGCTTCAGAAAGAGACCGGTGTACATATCAAGTTCATCAACCTTTCCGGTGGTGTGGGAATTCCTTACAAACCGGATCAGGAACCGAACGATATCAAGGTGATCGGTGAAGGTGTAAGAAAAGTGTACGAAGAGGTTCTTGTTCCGGCTGGAATGGGTGACGTGGCGATTTACACAGAGCTTGGCCGTTTTATGCTTGGACCTTATGGATGCCTTGTGACAAAAGCAATCCATGAAAAGCATACGCACAAAGAGTACATCGGTGTAGATGCATGTGCCGCAAACCTGATGCGTCCGGCTATGTATGGTGCCTACCATCACATCACTGTCATGGGAAAAGAAAATGAACCATGCGATCATACTTACGATGTGACTGGTTCTCTGTGCGAGAATAATGATAAATTTGCAATCGACCGTCAGCTTCCGAAGATTGACATGGGAGATCTGCTTGTGATCCATGATACCGGAGCACATGGATTCTCTATGGGATATAATTACAACGGACGTCTTCGTTCCGCAGAAGTTCTTCTGAAAGAGGACGGAGGTACACAGCTGATCCGCAGAGCAGAGACTCCGATGGATTACTTTGCAACTTTCGACTGCTTCCCGGTTTATGAGGAACTTAAGAAGAATACGGAAGAAGCGGATAAGCTCGGAAAATAGAATTATAAGCTGAGATAGAAAACGCCCCTGGATTTTGATATGCTACCCTCATATAGGACAATGAAATATAAAAGTCCTATATGGGGGTAT
>OBJP01001194.1_pt1 | contig 11903 bp, 9 predicted proteins | sample 1519821 | NCBI WGS metagenome assembly OBJP01 (sample SAMN04209218, study PRJEB22552) | human gut metagenome | biome: gut; material: feces | host: Homo sapiens | place: USA: Oklahoma | reverse complement strand
CAACCGCCATTACTCATATCAAGCTACGGGATCGAGCGGGGCGAACATTACTCGCGCACCAAGCGGATATGCTCCACATCGTCGCGCCGGGAGCGACGGAACAGCACGAAACGATTGCCGATGGACTGCACCACTTCGGCGTTCAGCTGCTCGGCAAGCTCGGCGGCGGCTTCCTTGGCGGTCAGGCCAGAACCGTCCTGCACGGCGCACTTGATGAGCTCGTGCTTCTCAATGGTCTCATCGGCCTGATTGACGGCCGACTCGGTCAAATCGTTCTTGCCCACATAGAACAGGGGCTTCAGCGAGTTCGCCATCGCGCGCAGCTGCTTGATTTGCTTCTTGGTCAATGCCATGGGAATTTCCTTACATCTTTCGTATAACCACACCAGCATAGCAACCGGTGCTGTCTGCGCTGTTTGCCGCCCTACAGCGCGATGATGGCCGCGATGTAGATGATGACGGCAGCGGCGAATATGAGATCTCGCGCGGCGATGGTCAGGGCACGCCAGTGGGTGCGGCGGATGCCCTCCTCGTAGCAGCGGGCGTCAAGTGCGAGGCTCAGGTTGTCCGCGTGACGCAACGTGCCGGCGAAAATCGGCACGATAATCGCGCTCATCGCCTTGATGCGCTGGGCCAGTGAACCGGTTTCGATGGAACCGCCACGCGCGGATTGGGCGTCGACGATGGCGCGGGTTTCGTCGGTCAGCGTTGGAATGAATCGCAATGCCAGACTCATGACCAGCGCGATTTCTTGGGCATGGATACCGAGCCGGTTGAGCGGACTGATCAAGGTGGCGAAGGCGTCGGTCATGGCGGTAGGCGTGGTGGTAGTGAGGAACACCGCGCCCAGAATGATTACCAATGCGAAACGGCAGGCGTACAGCACGGCTATGGTCACGCCCTGATCGGTGATGCTTAGCGGGCCAAGCGCCACCACCGGCGTGCCGGTGCGTACCACAAACAGATTGACCACGCCCATCAGCACCAGCAGGATCAGAATCGGATGAATGGATTCAAGCACCCGTAACGGGTTCAGGCGTGCCGCCGCGATAACGGCCAGGGTGATGGCGATGCCCAGCGCGAGCTGGGTTGGCGTGTTCACCGCGAACATCGTGAACATGGCGGCCAGGAAGCCCACCATCTTCACGCGCGGGTCAAGTCGGTGTATCACTGAGTGCGCAGGGCCGTTGGAGGATACGGCCGGCTCGGTGACGGTGGCCGTGACGGGGCCGCCGGATGCGGGGGCGGCAATCGGCATACGGACCACGCGGTCGGCGATTTGCTCGGCCTCCTCCCGGTCATGGGTGATGATGAGCACGGTCACGCCACGCGATTTGAGCGTGCGCAACAGCTCATGGATACGCTTCTTGGCTTGGGCGTCCAGACTCGCGGTCGGCTCGTCCATGATGAGCACGTCAGGATTGCAAGCCAGCACGCCGGCAATGGCTGCCAATCGTTGTTGCCCGCCGGACAGGTCGAAGGGGGAGCGGTCGGCAAGATGCCCGATATGCAGCAGTTCCAGTGATTCGCGCACGCGGTCGGCTACCTCGGTCTCGCCAAGCCCTTGGTTGCGTGGGCCGTACGCCACATCCTCGGCTACCGTGTCAGCGAACAGCTGATGCTCCGGATGCTGCATCACGTAACCCACATGCCGGCGCAATTGCGCCAATTGCTTGCGATTCGCCGACTTCGGGCGCACGTTGCGACCGCGCTTGCCGGTCGAGGCCACCGGAACACCGGCCACTTCGATGCTGCCGGCGGTCGGCGCAGTCAGTGCGCACAACATGCGCACCAGCGTCGACTTGCCCGAACCATTCACGCCCATCAGTGCCACGGTTTCACCGCGCGCGATGGTGAACGACAGGTCATCGATAACCGCCCGTTTGGCCGAAGGATAGCGATAGGTCAGATGCGAGACGCGAATAATGGGGTTCGTCATATCACCGATGCCATCGGAGAGCAGCGGCAGTTCGGAGCCGTCTTCGCGCTCCCGCTGGCGGGGGCTGTCGTTCGTAGGGCGACTGGGGGCGGCTTCTGTGCCGATACTACCCTCAGTCTCGCTTTGCGAGACAGCCTCCGCTAGCGGGGATCGATTATCGACGGCTGCAGTGATACCAATGATTCGCCCGGCCTCCATGTGCACGATGCGATCGGCATGAACGGTTTCATCTGGATGATGCGTGACATGCACAATAGTGGTGCCGCGCGCCTGCAAATCATCCAAAATGCGCATAACTTCGGCGCGTGCGGATTCGTCCAGCATGGCGGTCGGCTCATCCAATACCAGCATTGCCGGGTTCATGGCCAGCATGCCGGCGATGGAGGCGCGTTGCTGCTGCCCGCCGCTCATACGGGTCGGGTCGGACTGGCGTAAGTTCGCCAACCCCACGGCCTGCAATGAATCAACGATACGCTCGCCGATGAGCTCGCGCTCCAGCCCGAGATTCTCCGGGCCAAAGGCCACGTCATCCTCCAACACGGTGGTGACCAGCTGATCCTCGGGATTCTGGAACACCATACCGATGCCGTGGCGGGCAGCACGATAGGCATCGGCATTCGGGCCGGCTGCGTACACGCGTTGCCCCAGTAACGTCACTTCACCACCGTCCGGCGCGGTCAATCCCGCAATCAGACGGGCTAACGTGGATTTGCCCGACCCGTTCGGACCGACCAAGCATAGGCGCTCGCCGGCATGGACCGTGAGTGAAACGCCATCCAAAGCCCATGAGGTGCCGCGGTCATAGCTGAAACGAATGTCCTTGAGCACGGCGGCGGGGGAGGCAGGCTCGGCGGAAGCGTGAGGTTCGGCAGAATCGTGGAACTCGTCGGCGTCGAAGGAATGGGGTGCAACGGTCATGAAACAGCAATCCGTAACTGATAGGCGAAAACGCAGAATCCCGGCCCGTGCCGGGATTCTGCGTTCTGGTTCTTTGAGTGGTCTTTGAGTGGTCGTTAGTCGTGGCGGGCATCGGCCCGTCTCAGGCCAGTCACTGCTGCTTGGACAGCAGGTTGGAGATCGGCTTGTAGATCAGGAAGGTGATCACGGCGTGAATCGCCATCTTAGCCACGTTGAACGGCAGCAGAATCGGCAGAATCATCGCGGCCACAGCTTGGTAGGTCATGTGCGCGTAAATCGGCGTGACAATCAGGTTGCTCACCAGCGCCACCACGATGGCCAGCACCGCACCCACCAGAATGCCGATGGCGGCACCCTTGCGCGTACGGATCTTACGGTAGATGAACGCGGCCGGCACAGACAGGAACAGCGCCACCAGCACAGCCATCAGCGAACCCCACGGATTGGCGAACATGTGCGGCACAAAGCCGAGCACAGACACGATTGCGGCGGCGGCCGGGCCATACGCAAAGCCGGCAATCAGGCAGACGATGCCGGACGGGTCGTACTTCAGCCAAGTGACCGGCGTAATCGGGAATTCAATGAAGCTGGTGACCATCGCCAGCGCCACGAACAGTGCATACATGGCGATACGGCGCGTGGACCAGCGGCCAGAATCGGCCACACCAGTGGTGTGTGAGCCAAGTTTGGCGCTGGTGCTGGCGGTGGACGTGCTGGCCGAACCCTCGGCCTCGGGTGCCACAGAACGAACAACTTGCATGCGAATACGCGAAGATACACTCATAATGAGCCCTCGTTTCTTCCATCCGGACTATACCGTTGGCTCCGGAATCTCACCGGATCAGCCGCTTGCGCGGGTCGCGGGCTTCCTGCCATCCCCGTTATGAAACCCGGGGTGCAGGTTACCGCCAGTAAGGAATTGCACCTTCCCTGAAACTGACAGGCTTATTCATACGCCATGCGCCGGACGTATGCAACCCGCGTTTCACTGTGCAGAAATTCGTCTTGTGCCGGTCAAGTGCAACAATGGGAGCCATGGCTGAAGTGAAGAAACCCAACAACACCATCGACAAGCTTGCCCTGATCGTCACCACCTACAAACGTCAGCAGTTGCTTGAGACACTGTTCGATTCGATTCTGGCGCTTGAACAGGCACCGTGGCGCATTGTCATCGTGGACAATGAGCAGTCCGATCAGACGGCGGACATGGTCGCTGCGTTTGCCGGCAAGGTGACCGGCCAATGGGGCACCACCGTGGCCGACCAGTCCGGTAACGAAGAACGTGTGGTCTATGCGCCGCAGACCGAGAACCTGGGTGGTGCGGGCGGTTTCTCCGCCGGCGTGGCCAAAGCCTACGAGCTGGGTGCCGCATGGTTCTGGGTGATGGATGACGATGTGGCCGTGCTGCCGGACGCCATTGCCAAGCTGTCCAAGTGGACCGACAAGCACGAGGTGATTCAGGGCTCCCGATTCGACTACGATGGCGGCCCGTTCTACTGGCAGTACGACTTCATTGTGCCGCTGGGCATCCCGAACCCGATTGCGCCCGCCGCATTCGGCCCGGCCGGATACCGAGTGATGGACACGCTGTGCTTCGAAGGCGGCCTGTTCAACCGCCGTGTGGTTACGGAAATCGGTCTGCCGGACCCGCGCTTCTTCATCTACTGGGATGACACGATGTATGGCTACCGCGCCAGCAAGGTCACCAACCCGATTGTGGTGCCCGACGTGATCCTGCGCCGTACGCGCGAAATCGGCAATTGGGATATCGCCGGCGTGCGCCAGCTCAACTCCACATCCGACATGAACCGGTATCACATCATGCGCAACCGCGGATACATGGCCCGGTACTTCATGACCTATGGTGACTTCCGTCCGCTGGTGTTTGGACTGGGTACCGTGCTCACCGCGGCCAAGGAAGTCATTCGCCTGGTGATGGTGGATCGCGAGCACCTCAAGACCGGTTTGGTGCAGATTGCCAAGGGCTGGTGGGACTCGCGCAAGCTGATGCACGACCCCACCTGGAAGCCCATGCCGTCGCTGAAGTAGCCGTAGTAGTGGCTCCCCTCTATGAGGGGGGTCATTATAGGTTACTTATGAATGAACGGGCCACCGTCGCCCCAAGCCCACTGGCCTTGGCCGGCACCGATCTGGAAGTGCAGCTTGGCGATGCCCATGTCATTGAACGCGTGATGCTCATCTCCCGCACTCTGATCGATATGCGCGGCGGCGGTATCGTCGGCCGGATTATACGAGAAGGTGATTGGCTGACGGTTCATCGCGCTCGGCGCCTTCATCGCAGCCTCGACGCCGGACTTGAACCAATCCGGAGCGGCCTCGCGCCCCTCATCGCTCATTGTGGCGGTGAACTGCTCAAAGGTCTTGGTGGCGCGGTGCGTGCGTTGCGCTTCGCATAGCTCCTCATAGGATTTCGCCTGATAATCCAGATGATTCTTCGGATGCCCGATCACCACACCGAGATACAGCTCCTGGCCAGAGGTGACGCGGCAATGCTTGGCCGCCTCCGCCTTGTCCCATGAGCCGGCGACCCATAAGGTGCCGAGGCCGCGCAACGTGGCCGTGAGCACCATGCGTTCGGCATAGAAGCCGGCACGCTCTTTGGCTTCCGCATCGTTCGCGGGGCCGACGATAGCCAGATAATTCGCCGCATTGGTCAGATGACCTGAAGCATTGGCTTCAGCGAACACCTTGGGCTGGTCGCGCACCAGCTGGATGTTGAGATCGCCGAGTAGGTTGATCGGCTGAAGCGCCATCTCGAACTGGCGGGCCGTATCGTCGTCGATCGGCTCATCATCGTAGGCGCGTACGGCGGTGCGGATGTTAATTGCATCAATAAGTTGGGTATGTTCTGCCATACCTCTCATTATCGCGCGCGACACAGAGTCAGTCCGCCATAGACGCCGATTTTTCCTAGTATGCGAAATCGCAGGCATTGCCCATTGTCAGGCTTGAAAAACGATACGAATAGGGTACGTAGTGACCGGCGACGATGCACACGTTTGCATGATTGGTGTGTAATGGTTTCGTGTTGAGCGTAATTCGCGTTAAACTGGGGCGCAACCTTACGAACTGATGAAAACGTATGGAAAGGAAGGTCAACGATGATTGAAACTGCACAGGCTTTCGGTGTTGACATTGGCGGTTCCGGCATCAAGGCCGCACCCGTCGATCTGACCAAGGGCGATTTCGCCGAGCCGCGATTGAAGATTCTCACTCCCGAGGTCTCCACTCCTCAGGCCGTGGCTAAAATCGTCAAGCAGCAGCTCGACCACTTCGAAGTGCCTGAATCCGCACCCGTTGGCATCGCTTTCCCCGCGCCGATCAAGCCCGGCCAGAAGCTCGACTTCATGGCTAACCTCGACCAGTCTTGGATTGGTGTGGATGTTACTGAAGTGTTCTCCGAAGCCTGCGGCCGCCCGGTCGTCGTGGTAAACGACGCCGACGCCGCCGGCCTGGCCGAAGTCCAGTTCGGTGCCGCCAAGGGCCAGGATGGTCTGGTCATCGCCACCACACTGGGCACCGGCATCGGCACCGCCTTGATTTACAACGGCGTGCTCATCCCGAACACCGAACTCGGACACATCATCCTGAGCGCCAAGCATCTGGACGCCGAGAAGTATGCCTCCTCCGCGATTCGCGAGAATGAGGAACTGGGCTACAAGAAGTGGGCCAAGCGTCTGACCAAGTACTACGGCCTCATGGAGAAGTACTTCAACCCGGACCTGTTCACCGTCGGCGGCGGCGTGAGCCGTCAGAGCGAAAAGTTCCTGCCGTACGTGGATATCAAGACCCCGATCGTGCCCGCCAAGCTGCGTAACCAGGCCGGCATCGTCGGTGCCGCCTACTATGCCAGCACCAAGCAGCAGTGAGCCAGTGAGCGTGGGTGTGCAGCGCTGACCCGCGAATATGCTTCAGGCCGTCCGACTAGTCGGGCGGCCTTTCGCATTGCATAGGAAAGGTATGCGACGCATTCCCGGGAAAGTTGCGCAAAGTGAGCGTGTATGGAGGTCTGTGGCGACGCATTCCCGGGAATGTGCCGCGTTTGAGGGTGTGATTCGGGTCCAGAGCGACGCATTTCCGGGAATGTTGCGCGATTGAGAGCGGGACAGGGGGCACCACGCTCTATCGTGGGAGGGTATGAGCGTGCATTTCTCTTCTCGTGTGGATATTTCTGCGCCGAATCCCATTGCGGCGGCCGAGGCGGCAGCCAAGGCAAACGGCATCGCACTCAGCAAACTCAACGATTCCAATCCGACCCGCCACGGGCTGGCACCCGAATTGGTGCCGAGCGTGTATACGGCCGACCCACGTGGACCGCGTGCGGCACGAGAAGCATTGGCCGCATTCCTCAATACGGCAAACGTGGTAGACGCAAGCAGCCCTCAGTTGGCTTCGCCCGCCGCCATCGAGGGCGGGAACGAGCGCCATGCCGCTTTCAACAATGCGAATACCGCCATCGAGGGCGTTGACCCGGACGTCCTGTACTTGCTGAGCTCCACGTCCGAGGCGTATTCGTGGCTGATCAAGTTACTTTGCGATGCCGGCGACGCGGTGCTGGCACCCAAACCCGGCTATCCGCTGATCGAGTCGATTGCACGGCTTGAATGCGTCGACACGGTCGAATACCAGTTGCAATTCGACGGCTCCTGGTTCATCGACATCGCCGAACTCGAGCGGCTGCTCAGCGAGCCCGGTGGCGAACGCATCAGAGCATTGGTGCTCATCAACCCGAACAATCCGACCGGTTCGTACGTAAAACCAACCGAGCGTGCACGTATCGTGACATTGTGCCGTGAACATGGCATCGCCCTTATCGCCGATGAAGTGTTCTTCGATTACTCTCTCGAACCTTTCCCCGGCAACGCACGGCTCGCGGGGGAGCGTGGCGTGCTCACCTTCGCCCTAGACGGATTCTCCAAAATGCTGGCCGCGCCGCACGCCAAAGTTGGGTGGATTCAGGTATCTGGACCCGACGAGGACGTTACCGAGGCACAGCGTCGACTGGACGTCATCGCCGACGATTATCTGCCGATGAGTGACATCATTGCCGAACGGATTCCCGCATTATTGAACGCCGCGCCTGCACAGACTAGACGGGTGGGGGAACGCGTGCGCAATAACCTGGCCAAGTTGCACGAGTTGCTTGACGCCGATCCCAACGGGCTGGTCAGCGTGCTACGGGCCGAAGGCGGCTGGAACGTGCTGCTACGAGTGCCTTCAGTCATCGATGAGAACGAACTGGTGCTGCGGTTGATTGACGAGCACCAACTCACCGGACAGCCCGGCTACTTCTTCGACATGACTTCCAATGGATACCTGGCCGTTTCCCTGCTACCCGAACCGGACGAATTCGAGCGTGGCATCCGCGCCGTGCTCAATACCGTCGCCGCTTTGCTGCGATAGGCCGATGTTTGCCGGCACCACACCTGTACTCCACGTACAATAGCGGCATGGGATTCTTGTTTAGACCGAAAGAACTGCCACGCCCGGCATCGCTGACGTTCACTTTGGATCAGGCCGGGCATACGTATGATGATGGGCACGTGGGACTTGCTCCCACGGACATCACCATCAGCGAGCTGCGGGTGGCTGTGATCGGACTGAACGGCGCAGGCAAATCCACATTGCTGGGTCTGCTGGACGGTTCGTTGAAGGCCAACGCCGGCACGGTGACCATTGCGGGCGGTGAGGAACGTCTTGACCCGGCTCTGAAGAAGGACGCGAAGCGCATCGATAATCTGGTCGGCAAAGTTCGCCGCGAGGAAATTCCGAACAGCTTTTACCAGGCGGCGAATATTTCCGAGGCTGTTTCCGAAGCGCTGAAAAAGCACAAGGTGCCCGAGTCAGAACGTCATGCGCGCATCGGCAATCTGTTCGCGCATTTTGATTTGGCGCAGGTCTCCAAGGCCAAGGCCAGCGAACTGGACTCCGAGAAACGGCACCTGCTGGCTATTGCGGCCGCGCTGAGCTTTGAGCCGAGTGCGATTGTGGCGGATGAGCCGAGCAAGGGATTGGATGAGATTGGCACCGCGCATGTGGCCAAGGCGTTGTTCAGCTACAACAAGCAGGTGATTTTCGCCACGCATGACACGGATATGATCCGCCGGCCCGAATACGCCATCGACCGTGTACTGGTGCTGGATGAGCACGCGGTCGCGTTTGACGGAGCGCCGGCTGAGGCTGTGGCGTTTTATGAGGATCTGATTCGCCGCAAGTATGAGGCTGCGAAGCGGTAGCAGATAGGAATCGGCCGTTGGGGGATTGGCATCGGCCGTGAGGTCGATGCCAAGGCTCACGCGAAGTAGAAGCCGCGGAAGCCGTACTGGTAGACGCGGTAGATGTATCCCGAACTGAGCACCATCTTGTACTGTGCCTTGAGGTTGCCGTCGTCATCGTAGACGCCGAACAGGCCCTGCATGCCGGTGTCCACCAGGTTCAGGTCATCGGACAGTTCCTGTACGGAGGAGACATACGGCGAATACGGCACATCGAAGTCCTGCACTTCGGTGTAGGTTCCGGCGTTCTCGTCGACCAGGTACTTGCGGAACTGGGAGTTCGAGTTCTCATCCTTGGAGCTCTGCGCGGTCGAAATGCCATCGATCATGGTCCAATCGAAATCAGGACGGGTCATGGCATAACCGAAGTCGTTATCGAACATGTAGATGTAGTACTGGCCGTCCTCCAGCGAGGAATCGTACTGCACAGTGATTGAGTGCTGGCCGCCGGTGTCGCCGGAATCGCCCACCTTGGTCAGGAAGGAGGGCTGCGCATCCATGCCATCCCACACGCTCGGCTCGCCGATCATGTAGTCGAGCGACGGCGTGCCTTCGATGTCATTGATCTTGATCATCGTGGAGGTCTCACGTGCGGACAGCAACGCGGAGCCATCATCCATGAGCTGGATGGTGTTGAAGTGGATCCAGTCCCAGCGGTTCGTGGCGGTCGGATCGGATTCGTCGATGCCGGAATGATCGGTGGATTGCTTGTAATCGGGGAACAGGTCGCCGAAGTCCACCAGCAGGCTCACCTCGCCGGAGTCGGTGTCCACCTTGATGACCTGATCCTGCACGGCATGGTCCGAATGTTTCAGATCGGTGGCCAGAGAGACGATATTGCCGTCGGAATCCAGCGCGTAATCATGGTGCAGGATGTACTGGTCGCCCAGATTGATGATCTTGACCAGCTTGCCTAGACGATTCATGCCGACGAAATGCTTGGTGGAGGCGGAGAACCACATGATGCCGTCATTGTCGAACAGCAGACGGTGCGAGCGGTAGTAGAGCACCGGGATTTCGCCGCGAATCACACCGTTCGCGTCATAGTAGTACATGAAATCCTGCTCGTTGGAATCATTGCCGAGAATCGCGTACAGGCCATTGCCGAGCGTGGTGACCGTGGATTCGTCGGGGGCGACGGCCTGTTCGAGCCGTACTTCCTCCTCGCCGAGCAGTTTCGGGCCGGTCTGCTCGATGGTGCGCGTGGTGGCGTTGCCGTCGGTGTCGGTGATGGTCAGGGTAATGGTGTTCTTGACCTTGGGGATCAGTCCCAACACCAGAAACTCGTGCTCGGTGGAGGCGATGTCATTGCTCGATACCGTGGTCGTCTGACTCGCCGTGCTGGTACCGCCGACATTGCCGGAACCGTCGGCGTCGCCGGCGGCGGCCTCACGGTATGCGGCGGCCGCCTCATCGCTGGTGATGGCGTTGGCCGTGTAATCCGGGTACCCCTCAGCGGAAACGGTGTAGCTGACGGTGGAGGCCTGATCGGTGGTGAAGTACACGTACATGGACGTGGTGTTGGTGCCGTACGGGTTCACCTTGGTGTAGATGCTGTCGACCGTGCGTTCTTTGGCGTCGCGCTCGTCGGCGATCTCGGTGTCCATCATCTGCTGGTATTCGTCGGTATAGACGTTCTCGATCTGGGCGTTGAGCCGCTCCACGCGGCGTTCCTTGATGGAGGCGCTGACGTCGTCCTGTGAGAACAGGCACAGACCAATGGCGATGGCGGCGGTGACGGCTGCTGCGGATATTTTGAAGACGCGACTACGGACGGCAGTGGACACGGGGAAACCCTCACGACAGTATGGGTAAACGATTAGTGAATTACGTCACATACATTATGCCGCAGGTTTTGGAAAACACCGGCCGGAATGCTGGGAGAATACTGAAGCTTGGCGGGTCGCCGAGCGGTCCGGTCCTATAGCAGGGTGAACCAAGACTGAACCTGATGCCAGAGCGTCGGATTGTTGGCGATCATCGAATCGCTGCGCGACTGCACGAAGCAACTTAGTATGGCTATGCCCAGCGCCCACAATACGGCCAGCATCACGACCCAGCGCATCAGCCAACGCCACGGAGTGACGCGGGCGATGCCATCGCCTGAAGCGGCGTCGTTGGCCCCCGCCAATGAGCGGCTCGGTTCGCGCCCATTGACCAGCCACAGTAGCCCCGGTATGGACGCCAGCGAGATCAGCCAGCCGAAATCGGCGGAATACCGCCATCCCAAACCGCCGACGCGGCTGTCGAATACGACCAGCACCGCCGCCACGGCCAAGCAAGACATCAGCCATGGCCGCATGCCGTGCGTCTCCAATCTGCGCAGCAGGGGTAGCGCCAAAGCCATCAAGGTCAGTGGCGTGGCCGTGAAAATCGCGCCGACCATCACCTCGTAATAACCCCATTGCGGCATCGGGGCGGGAGAGCCCGCCAGCCACGGGAAACGATCCATGAAGCGCAGCGGCAGGAACAGGTAATACCAGATGTTGGCGGGCATATCCGCGGACGGGGTGGTATACCGGGTCATATCGGATATGGAGAACTGATACGCATTGCCGAAATTGAACGGGGAATCGAACCGAACCATGTTCCACGTCATCAGAGGCGTCACGACGAGAATGGCGGGGATGATTACCGCCAGCGGCGCGCGCAACGCCTGCAACGGCTTGATACGGCGTGTGCGCAGACCGGTGCCCAGCGCGCGAATCTGCGGCCAGAACAGGGGGAACGCAAGCAATGCGGTCAAGGTG
>OBJP01001187.1_pt1 | contig 12030 bp, 8 predicted proteins | sample 1519821 | NCBI WGS metagenome assembly OBJP01 (sample SAMN04209218, study PRJEB22552) | human gut metagenome | biome: gut; material: feces | host: Homo sapiens | place: USA: Oklahoma | reverse complement strand
TGCTGCAGCACTTCATCTGCTTTTTTTAATGCTTCCGGCATTGTTGTTCTGCGGTCACAATCTCTAAAAGTTTGTCATTCGGGATTACGATCAATGTATCTACATTTTCTTTTAATTTTTCAATTCCGGAAAGAGCATTGCTCATACGGGTTTTTGCTTCAAAACGGAAAGGTTTTGTCACAACACCAACGGTCAGAATTCCCATTTCCTTAGCCACTCCGGCAACTACCGGTGCAGCGCCGGTTCCTGTTCCGCCGCCCATACCGCAGGTAACAAACACCATATCCGCTCCCTGGATGGCCTGTCTGATTTCTTCGATGCTTTCTTCCGCAGCTTTTTCACCGATTTCCGGTTTTGCGCCTGCACCCAGACCCTTTGTCAGCTTTTCACCAATCTGAATCACTGTGGGTGCTTTGCATAATGTAAGCGCCTGTTTATCTGTATTGACTCCAATAAATTCCACTCCGCCGATGGCTTCTTCCACCATTCTGTTTACTGCGTTATTTCCAGCTCCACCTACACCTACAACGATAATCTTTGCAGATGATTCAGCCTCGTTTGTCATAATTTCTAACACGGTATTTCCTCCTTTAGCTCCCTTGTATGGCTTGAAATGTGTATCACATTCATTTTCTTTCATAATATACATATAGATATATAATAAATGCTTTTTTTAAATTAATCAACTGGTAAATTCACTTTTTAAAAATTTTTTAGACCTTTTTTAGAATTATCCCCCTTTTTTATCAAACTTTCGTCAGCCTGCTGCATCAGAACCGTCGCTGTATTCCACATCCGTTCCGGTATCGGAATCACCTTCTGAAGAAGTGCCCTTGTCTTCTGTGTCTTTGTCCTGACTGTCAGAATTCTGGGAATCCTCCCCCTGGTCTGTGCTGTCTGTTCCCTCTCCGCTGTCCGCATCGGAAATATCCTGACCGTCTTCCTCCTCGGAAGTGTTTGTGTCCGTATTTTCCTCCTCTGCACTCTGTCCTGTTTCGCTGTTCTCTTCTGCTGCATTGTCAAATACAACACTAGCTGTGTCTTCTGTTACATTTTCCAGATGAAGGACACCTTCCATACCTTCCAGCTGCGGAAGGATTCCAATCAGGCGGTTCATCTTTTCATCCATATTTTCATCGGTTCCCATATTGACTTCAATAGAACCGTAATACAGTACCAGCTGCTTCAGATCATTAAACACCAGACGGTCCGGCTTCTGCTCGGTCTTTTCCAGCATTTTCCCTACACTTAAAATGGTGTTCAGTCTCTTTTTGTTGATTCCTTTTATCTTCTCCCCCTGCTTGGCCTCTTTTACATTCAGCCCGTCTATCAGAGGTACATTTTCAATGGGTTCCTCTGTAATAATCTGAATTACGCCCTGGCGGTCAAAATTCAGGCATTGACCATTGAGACTGAAATAGCCAATCATCTGTTTTTCCCTGACCTGCAGCACCAGCGTATTCCATTTCTTCCTCTTAATGGTTATTCGTTCAATGAGCGCCTCCTCTTTTGTCTTTTCCTCTGTGTTGATAAACCGTTCTGCCAACAGCGTGTTTTTGGCCGCCGGCACATCCAGCACCATTTTCTTGATTTCCTCATCCGAATAAAACTGATTACCCTTTACTTCTACTTTTGTAACGCGGAATCCCACACAAAACACAATCAGAAAAATCAGGATTCCTATGACAATGATTTCTGTCACAATTCTGCGTATGCTTCTTTTACTCATAAACTTCCCCTTTAGTCTTTGAAAATCTGCGCTCCCAATAACGCCAAATCTCTGCAGATATCTTCATAGCCCCGCTCAATGTAATGGCGGTTCTCCACATAAGTCTCTCCCCTGGCGGCCAAGCCCGCCAGCACCAGCGCCGCGCCTCCCCGCAGTTCCTCAGCCCAAACCTTATTTCCCAGAAGAACGCCTCCCCGAATCCGGGCGCAGTTTTGGCATACAGAAATATCTGCTCCCATTCTCTGCAGCTGGTACACCGGTTTAAAGCGGTCTTCAAACACGGTCTCCACAAGACAGCTTTCTCCTCTGGCGGCTGCAAGCACTGCCAGAAACACAGACTGTAAATCCGTGGGAAACCCCGGATACACGGCGGTCTGCAGATAAGGGATAAAGCCATCCGCCTTCTGACCTGACAGAATCAGTTTACCACTGTTGCAGGTATATTGTCCACCAATTTTCTCATAGGCAGCTAAAAGCGCCCCCATTTCCTCCACCGGCGCCTGGTCCAATATGCAGTTTCCACGGGTAATGGCAGCGGCACACACATAAGTTCCTGCTGCTATCCGGTCTGCAGGCACCTGAAATTCCGTATCATGAAGGTTCCGTACCCCGGTAATTTTAAGCTGCTGGCTTCCCACACCTTCTATCCTCGCCCCGGCCTGGTTCAAAAAACGGCACAGCCAGCTGACCTCCGGCTCTTTTGAACAACCGGAAAGCCAAGTGATTCCCGGGGCGCATACCGCGGCCAGAATGGCATTTTGCGCAGCCCCCACACTGCTTTTCGGAAAATGATATCTGCTTTCCTGCCTTTTCCCTGCTCTGGCGCACAGCATTTCTCCTTCCTGAAATTCTGCCCCCATAGCCTCTAAAGCCGCCAAATGCAAATCCACAGGTCTTTTCCCAATGACGCAGCCGCCGGGATAGGGCACGCAGGCCTGGCCGCACCGGCCCAGCAGACTTCCCAGCAGGACAATGGAGGAACGCATCTGACATCCCAGCTTCCGGTCCACCTCATATCCTGTTACCTGTTCTGCATCCAGCAAAAGGGTATGCCCCTCCCAGATGACTTTTACCCCCAGTTTCTTTAAAATTTCTTCCATAACAAAAACATCTGCAATTTTCGGACAGCCATGGAGCACGGTAACTCCTTTATTTAAAAGAGCGGCAGCCATCATTGGCAGTGCCGCGTTTTTAGAACCCTGTATTTTCACTTCACCACTTAAAGGAATTCCGCCTGTAATTTTAATTCCAGCCAAGCCATACACTCCTCTTATATTCAGATTCAAAGACTTTCATACTGTATTCTATGCGGCCTGACGAACCATGTGCATAAAGTCATGGTTCTTCGTATCGACTCACAGACAGCGCAATCCCCATCTCCCCCAGAAGAAACAGCACAGACGTCCCTCCATAGCTGACAAAGGGCAGCGTAATTCCCGTGTTGGGAATGGTATTGGTCACTACTGCGATATTTAAAATCACCTGGATGGCCATATGCCCCATAATCCCTGCTGCAATCAAAGCGCCGCTCAAATCTCTTGCATGGGTGGCTATAACCATGAGACGCCAGATAAGCAGCCCAAACAGCAGAATCAGGAGGCAGGCTCCTACAAGCCCCGTTTCCTCACAGATAATGGAAAAAATCATATCATTCTGGGCCTCGGGCACAAATCCCAGCTTTTGCAGACTGCTGCCAAGCCCTCTGCCGAAAATCCCGCCGCTGCCTATGGCATACAGCCCCTGTATAGTCTGAAATCCTTTTTCGTAAGCCTCCGGATTCCGCCAGATAGCCAGCCGCTCCAGACGGTAGCTTGCCATGCCCAGAAAGATTCCGATAAACACCACACCCACAGCTCCGATACCAAGAAAAGGCAAGTAGCGGGGATTGGATACAAAAATTAAAATAACTCCGATTCCCAGAATAATAATAGCAGTACTTAAATTGTTCGTTCCCACAAGCCCCACAATGGGCAGCAAAAGCATCATTGTGCCTGCCATATGAAGAATTCCCTGCTTTTGTTCCGCACTGCGGATAATCACATGGGTCAGAAGCAGTATGACCGCCACCTTGGCAAATTCGGAAGGTTGAAAAGACAGCGGACCTATAGAAAGCCACCGTTTTGAGCCATTATATTCATCTCCGAACAAGAGAACAGCCAGGGACAAAACCAGCGATACCAGATAAAAAAAGGGGGCAAACCGCACCAGGATGTGATAATCCATACAGGAAACCAGATACATTCCCATAAGCCCCAGGGAAGTGGCAAATAACTGTTTCTTAAAATAATAGGCAGAATCATGAAATTTGACTCTGCCGTTATACGCACTGGTACTATAGAGAAACACCAGACCGCAAATCAGAAGAAGCAGAACCAGAAACAAAAGCCCTGTATCCTGGTGTCCCGCATTTTTTCTTTCTTTCTCCACTTTTCATGCTTCCTTTCGTGACGGTGCTTCTTTTCAATATATGAAATACAGGAAACAGATAGACGTATTCCAAAGAAGTTTCCCCCACAACAAAGGGGACAGCCCTTTTTGACTGTCCCCTCTTCTTTCTTACAGCATGCTGCGTACATATTCCTTAAACTTGTCTCCCCGCTGCTCATAGTTGTCAAACTGCCCCCAACTTGCGCAAGCAGGAGAAAGCAGAACGGCATCTCCTTTTTGGGCTTTTTCGGCACAGATTTTCACCGCTTCTTCCAGGCTGTCTGCCAGAATGGTATGGTAAAAGCCGCATGCGTGAGCTGCTTTTTCTATTTTCTCTCTGGTCTGTCCGATAAGCACCAATTCCTTTACCTTGCCCTCAAAGGCCTGAATCCACTCTTCATAAGAAGATTCTTTATCGTATCCTCCGCCAATGAGGAACGTCGGGCGGTTCATCGCCTGTATGCCCTTAATGGCTGCGTCGGGATTGGTTCCCTTGGAATCGTTGTAATAAGCCACGCCATGAATCTCTTCCACAAACTCAATACGGTGTGCAACGGCACGAAATGCAGACGCTGCCTTTCGGATAACTTCCTTGGGCACCCCGGCGCAGTAAGCCATAGCCGCTGCTGCCATAACGTTTTCGTAATTATGCTGTCCCAGAAGCTTTAGTTCTTCAGTGCGTACCAGTTCCACCTCTTCTGCGTCCGTTTTCAGCACAATCCTCGTACCATCTAAGTACACGCCCTTTTCCAGCTTTCGCTCACTGGAGAAAAAAACAACCGTTGCCGGACAGTGTTCTGCAAACCTGCGCAGTTCTTCGTCTTCATAATTCAGAATACAGAAATCGTCCTTTGTCTGATTGGCTGCAATCAGTTCTTTCACACGAATATATTCTTTCATAGTATGATGACGGTTTAAATGGTCTTCTGTAATATTTAGAATAGCAGAAACTTTTGGCGCAAAGGTGTGGGTGGTTTCCAGCTGAAAACTGCTGATTTCCGCCACTGTATAGCTGTCTTCATTCATGGACAAAGCCGCCTCTGTATAGGGATTTCCGATATTTCCTACTACAAACACCGAATTCGCGTAAGCCTTCATGATTTCTCCAAGGAGCGCTGTGGTGGTAGTCTTTCCGTTTGTCCCTGTAATGGCCAGCACCGTTCCCTCGCCCATGCGGTAAGCCAGTTCTACTTCGCCCCACACCGGCACGCCTGCAGCCTGCATACGCTCCACAGGCGCAATGTCCAGAGGTACTCCCGGACTCATCACTGCCAAATCCAGAGTGGAAATCACTTCGCCACTCAGTTCGCCCAGTACAATTTCACAGGCGGAGCCTTTGGGCAGCTTCTTCTGAAGCTCTTCCTTTTTCAGTTTCTCATTGCCGTCATACAGGACAACCCGGGCGCCTACGGCTTCCAGAAGCTTTGCCGCACCGATTCCGCTGATACCGGAGCCAAACACCAGCACCTTTTTCCCCTGTAATTCCATTTTGTGTAAACTCATAATTTTTCTCCTATACACCCATTAACGCAATCAGACATAAAACAGCCGTGATAATGGAAAATACTGCTACGACTCTGGTTTCAGACCAGCCGCACAACTCAAAGTGATGGTGAATGGGCGCCATTTTAAAGAATCTCTTCCCGTGGGTTGCCTTAAAGTAAGTCACCTGAATCATAACAGACAACACCTCCACCACATATATCAGACCTACAATCAAAAGAAACAGTGGCATCTGCAGCATATACGCCGTACCTGCCACAAAACCGCCCAGAGCCAGCGAGCCCGTGTCTCCCATAAAAATCTTGGCCGGATACACATTGAACAGCAAAAAGCCCATCAAAGCCCCCACCACCGCGCAGGTAATGGGTTCAATCCCGCTCTTTGTCCCAATGGCAATAACGGAAAAGAAGGTAGCCACCATAATGGTTACGGAAGAAGCCAGCCCGTCCAGTCCGTCGGTAAAATTTACACCGTTTACCGTACCGATGACTACAATAAAGATAAGCGGAATGGTGAGAATACCGAAGTCCAGTTCATGTCCCGGAATAAAAGGAATTTTCATGGTCAGAGGCACATCGGTAAATTTCACCAGATAAAAGGCAAACACAGCCGTTACCACAATCTGGCATGCCATTTTCTGCATGGGCATTAAGCCGTCCGAACGCTTCAGCACAACCTTCAGGTAGTCATCCAGAAAACCAATGATTCCAAATCCCAGTGTGAGAAACAAAACAGGAATGATCTTCGGATAATCTTTTACATAGAGCAGGGAAGTCACCACTGTGGAAAGAAGGAAAATAATACCGCCCATGGTGGGGGTTCCGGCTTTCTTTAGGTGGGACTGTACTCCCTCTTTACGCTCTGTCTGTCCCATTTTCAGTTTCCGCAGATAGGGAATGATAATGGGACCTAATATGACACTGATGGCAAACGCCACAAGTACCGGTACAACCATTTTAAAATCTGTCATAGTACACCTCTTTTTTATGTATTTTTGCTCTTCCTAGTATAATGCTTTTTCCTTCATTTATCAACCTTCAATCCCCATGTAGGGCAGAATATTCTCAAAGATGTCTTTTATCACAGGCGCGGCAATGGTTCCGCCGTAATAAATGCCCTGAGGATCGTGGATGACGCAGATACCCAGAACCTGGGGATTATCTGCCGGAGTAAAGCCCAGAAAAGACGAGATATAGCGGTTAGCACTTCTTGGCAAAGTCTGGGAAGTGGCGGTCTTTCCCCCAATGGTTCTGCCCTCTATGGCTGCGTTCTTTCCTGAACCCTCAGATACTACTTTTTCCAGAATGTAGCGGACTTCTTCTGACACCTCGGGCGTGACAATTCCGGTCTGTTCCTTATAGTCCAGCGTTTTTACCAGATTGCCTTCCCGGTCTGTCACCTTTACTCCAAAGTGGGGTGTTATCCGTTTTCCTCCGTTAATCAGGGAACTGACTGTGGTAGCCAGCTGTATAGGCGTAATCTGAAAGGACTGGCCAAAAGAAATGGTAGCCAGTTCCACTTCCCCGATATTTTCTTTTTTGTGCATAATGGTGCCCGCCTCTCCCGGCAAATCAATGCCGGTCTTCTCCAGAAGGCCAAACTTTTGAAAATATCGGTAATAATTATCCACGCCCAGCCGCAGCCCTACCTCAATAAACACCGGATTGCAGGAATTCATGGCCCCTTCCACAAAGCTTTCTGCCCCGTGTCCTGTTCTTTTATGGCAGTGAATTCTTCTGTCCTCCACCACCCGAAAACCGGGACAGGAAAAGCGGTCATCCCGGTGTACCACCCCCTGGGAAAGTCCGGCTGCCATGGTAATAATTTTGAAAGTAGACCCCGGCTCATAGGTATCATTGATTGTGAGATTTCTCCACATCTGGTTGCAGGCATCCTGCAGTTCCTTGTCTGTCATACCGGAAGTGTCTATATCCGTATTCAGAGTAAACGGCTCATTCAAATTAAATTCCGGCACATTGGCATTGGCATAAATCTCTCCATTCTGGGGATTCAGCAGCAGAATGGACACAGCGTCCGCCTCTTTTTCCTCCATGACTTTCTCTGCGGCCTGCTGGGCGTACATCTGAATATTTTTGTCCAGACTCAGGTGCAAATCATACCCCGGCACCGGCTCTGCCCGATACTCTCCCAATTCGGACAACTCTACCCCTCTGGCATCTGTGGTGGTGAGTATCTTGCCATTAATGCCCTGCAGCACATCTTCATACTTTACTTCCAGTCCGATAATCCCCTGATTATCCCCTCCGGTAAACCCCAGCACCTTGGAGGCCAGTTCTTCATAAGGATAATCCCGCTTGAAATCTTCGTCTACTTTGACGCCCTCCAGCCCATAGCTTCGGATTTTGTCCCCCACACTTTTCTCCACATTGGTCTTGACCCGTTCAATGGCAGACACGGTTTCTACTCTCTTTTTGGCAGTTTCGTAAGACAGCCCCAGCTCTTTTTCCAACATACGGATAACCTTTTCCGGCTCTTTTATCTGGCTGTGAATCACAGAAATCGTACACACCGCTTTATTATCCGCCAGCACCTCCCCTTTACAATCCAGAATTCTGCCTCTGGCCGCCTTAATGTCCCGCTCCCTTTCATGAAGTTGCTCTGCCTTCTTCGCATAATAATCTGAACGGATGACCATAAGATAGACCATACGTCCCATAAGTCCCATAAGCATCAGCACACAGGCAGCAAAGACTACCACGGTTTTCTTTTTATGATAGGTTCTGTTTTTCCTCAACTTTCAGCCCCGACAAACAGCTTATCCCTATACTATATGATTTCCTGCCTCTTCTTTAGAACGAAAAACAGTGTTGCCGCACGAAGGAATTGCAGCAACACTGTTTTTTATCTTCTTATTTGGTCTTCCAAGTCTTCCATACCATAGGCATCTTCTTCGTAGGTGGCGTCATCTTCGTCAATGCCTGCGTCTTCGTTGGTAATGCCATCTGTTTCCTCGTTGTTGGCCTCTTCTTCCTGTGGGTCTCCGTCACCGAAGCCCTGGTCCAGTATGGTGCCATATGGATTGGACACACCGTCTTTGATGATATCTGTCATCTTGGGCACTCCGTAGAAACCTTCCCAGAGTACGGTTTCTTCGTCTGTCGGCTCATCCTGATAGATGTTCATGTACGGCAGTACCTCAGACAGAATCGCCTGGGACAGATACTGAGGATACGTACTGGAAGCCTGTTCCTCCACGTTTGGTGTATCTACAACCGTATAGATAATGACTTCCGGCTTATCCAGAGGAGCAAAACCGATAAAGGATACCAGATAGTTTCCCTTTTCCTTTTCATTCAGCTTTTCCGCTGTACCAGTCTTACCGCCCATGGAATATCCCTTGACTTTAGCTGACTTACTGGTACCGCTCTCCACACTCATACCCATGTATTCCCGCACATCTGCAGAAACCTCTTCTGATATGGGCTGTTTTAAAATGGTAGGAGTGATATTTTTCACAACTTTTCCATCTTCATCGGTAATTTCTTTTACCAAATGGGGCTGGTAATAAACACCGCCGTTAATTGCCGCAGACATGGCTGCAATTTCCTGAATCATAGTACAGTTAAATCCCTGGCCGAAAGCCGAGGTAGCCAGTTCCATCTCATACATATTATCTTCTGAAAACAGAAGTCCCGTTTCCTCACTTGGCAGGTCAATACCGGTTCTGGTACCAAAATTAAACTTGCTCTGATATTCCAGAAACAGACTGGCCCCCATTTTCCGTCCGATGGCCATCATACCGTCATTGCAGGAGTTCTGAATAACCTCTCCCACACTTTCCGCCCCATGGCTGTCGGGATAGACAGCGCAACGCACATAGTCCTCTCCGATTTCCTCTCCTCCGTCGCAGACAAAACGGCTGTCTTCCGTAATGGCGCCGGATTCCAGGGCGCTGGCCACTACAATAGGTTTAATAACGGAACCCGGTTCATAGTTCTGGCTGACACAATAGTTTTTCCACATGGCAAACAGCGCTTCTTTTGTCTCTTCATCGTCCATATTTGCGATTTCCAAATCTGTATAACTTCCCGTTAAATCCCTGGGATTGTTTAAGTCATACGTTCCCGAACTGGCCATAGCCAGAATCTCCCCGGTATTGGGGTCTTCCACAATGACGGCTATATTTTCCGCGCCCTTTTTCTTAGCATTCTTTTTGTTATTAGGACCGGCAGACAGCGCCCGGTCAAAAGCGGAAATATACTTTTCCACAATCTCCTGAATCGTAGCATCTATGGTAGTGGTCAGATTCTTTCCATTCTCCGCCTCAATAATGGTCTGCTCCAGTGTCTCATTTTCACCCATATACCCAAATTTACGCCCGTTGCTGCCATTTAACGTACTGTTGTAATACCCTTCCAGCCCCCAGGTTGCCGTATCATCTGAGTCGGTAAATCCAATGACATCACAAGCCAGACTCTCCAAAGGATAAATCCGCTTATAGTTTTCTTCAAAGTAAATTCCACGGACGCTCTGGCGACGGGTCACTTCCTCCTCGCCCAGAGCCTTCTTCTCTTCCTCATCCTCCGGAATTTCCAAAGAGGCTTCAAATGCCTTCTTCTCTTCCATGGTAACTTCTTTTTGCAGAATCTGATACTGGCTCGCCTTGGTGTCATCCCCGGTTAAAAGGTCTTCGACTGTATCCTGGTCAATGCCAAAATACTCCTCCAGCGCTGCCTTCGTAGGTTCTTTATACTTTTCCGGGTTCTTGTTAATTTCCACACAGTCCAGAACCAGGTTGTACACCTTCACACTGTTGGCTAAAATGGTACCGTTGCGGTCCGTAATACTGCCCCGCTTAAAGGGAATCGTCGTATTTGTATACTGCTGCTGGGACTGGGACAACACCTGCTGGGTATAACGGTTTCCCGACTTGGCATTGATAATGGTAATTCCTCCCAATAAACTGACTAAAGCCAGCAGAGAACAGCCAAATACCCCCGCCAGCTTTAGTTTCATCTTTTTTGTAAGTTTTCTTTGTCTTGACTCGTCTTTTCTCAATCTTTCACCTGCTTATTCTTCCGGAATATCCTGATACTGTCTTACATAACTGTTGTTTCCCGGAACATAGTATTTAATCTGGTCTTCTGTTGCATACTCCATCCCCAGTTCATTGATGGCACGGTCTCTGATTTCATCCAAATCCACACTGCTCATCACATCGCTGTAGTAGGCGTCATTATCTGCTTTCAGTTCATTGAGTTCTAATTCTAATTGCGCCTGTGCACTTTTCTGTGCCGTCAGCTCCGCAGTCAATTTGATATAATGCACGCAGGCACCTGTAGCCAAGGCACACACAAAGGTAAGAAAGGCAATATAACCCTTTCCCATATTTGTACTCTTTGCCCGGTTCTTCTGTACCGTCCTGCTCAGTTTCTTCTTTGGCCGACCAGGTACCTCTTCCAAACGGCGCGCAGCGTTTCCATCTTCAAAGTACGCCCCGCGCTTCTGCACTCTTCTGTTGTCATATTTGTTTCGGTTCCTTGTACTTGCCATGAAACTCTCCCCTTGTCAGGTTATTTCCTGTTACTGTTTCACCCTCTCGAAAACCCGCAGTTTGGCGCTTTTAGAACGTTTGTTATACTCCAGTTCTTCTGCACTTGGCAGAATGGGCTTTCTGGTAATCACTCTCCCTTTTGATTCGTTTCCGCATACGCACACCGGAAATCCCGGGGGACAGGTACACGGATTCTCATTTTTCTTAAAAATAGTCTTTACAATCCGGTCTTCCAGGGAATGAAATGTAATAATACAAATCCTTCCTTCATCATTCAAAAGGTCAATCATATCATCCAGTGTATTCTTCAGCACATCCAATTCCTGATTCAACTCAATTCGGATAGCCTGGAAAGTCTTTTTCGCCGGATGCCCTCCAACTGCTCGCATTTTCATGGGAATCGCCCGTTTGATAATCTCCGTGAGCTCTCCCGTGGTTTCTATGTTCTTTTCCTGTCTTGCAAGACAGATATGCTTTGCAATGTTTTTCGCAAATTTATCTTCCCCGTAATCCCGGATAATGCGGTACAGTTCACTTTCACTGTAAGTGTTCACAATATCCTTTGCGGTCCGGGGATTCCTCTGGTCCATACGCATGTCAAGAGGAACATCTTCTCTGTAGGTAAATCCCCGCTCGCTATTATCCAGCTGGTAAGAAGATACTCCCAAATCTAAAACAATCCCATCAACTGATGTGATTCCTATCTTTTGTAATTCTTTTTTCATGTTGCAATAATTGCTGCGGACGATGGTTACATTCTCCCTGAATTCCTGTAACCGCTCTCCCGCAGCTCTTATTGCAGCTTCATCTTGATCTATACCTATCAAGCTCCCCTTGGCAGATAACTGCTGACATA
>OBJP01001166.1_pt1 | contig 12254 bp, 6 predicted proteins | sample 1519821 | NCBI WGS metagenome assembly OBJP01 (sample SAMN04209218, study PRJEB22552) | human gut metagenome | biome: gut; material: feces | host: Homo sapiens | place: USA: Oklahoma | reverse complement strand
CGAGACCGTCGCATTCGCCTTGTCCACGTACTGCTGAATCTCCTCGCGCACCGCCGCGTTCGTGGCGAGCCGGTCCACCGGCGTCTCCGTGGACAGTCCATGCGCGGGCAGCCACAATGCCAGCGACTCCGGATCGAGCGTCACCAGCGCGCCGATGAACGGGCGCTGGTCGCCCACCACCACGCAGTGCTCCACGATCGGGCACTTGGCGATCTCTTCCTCCAGCGGAATGGGGGAGACGTTCTTGCCGCCGGCAGTAATAATAATGTCCTTGATGCGGCCGGTGATGACGATGTGGCCCTCATCATCGATCTCGGCCAAGTCGCCGGTCCTGAGCCAGCCGTCGGCGGTGAACGCCTCGGCCGTCTTCTCCGGCAGATTGTGGTAGCCGCGGAACACGTTCGGGCCCTTGACCTGCAGTTCGCCTTCGTCGGAAATGCGAATCGAGGAGCCGGGCGCGGGCTGGCCTACGGTGCCGATCACATTGTCGGTCACGCGCGTGGCGGCGAACGGGGCGGCGGTTTCGGTCATGCCATAACCCTGAATCATCGGCAGTCCGATGCCGTTGTAGAAATGCGCCAGATCGAGCGACAGTGGTGCGCCGCCGCAGGCCACGTACTTGATCTTCGGGCCCAGAGCACCGCGCACCGTGCGGTAGACGAGCGTTTCGTACTTGGCGCGCTCGGCGATTTCGGCAAACGTGTGCTGCTCGCCGGCCTGCTCCTTGCGGCTCCAGACGCGCGCGGCCTCGGCGGCCTTGACAAACAGGCGGCCCTTCCAGCCGGCACCGGCCTTGTGCGAGGCGGCGTTGTATACCTTCTCGAACACGCGCGGCACGCCCAGCAGGTAGGTCGGTTCAAACGAACGCAGGTCCGGCAGCAGGGTTTTGGTGTCCGGCAGATAACCGACCACGCCGTCATCGGAGGCGATGGAGGCGTACTGGATGAATCGCGCGAAGCAGTGGGCCAGCGGCAGGAAGAGCAGCAGGCGCGGATGGTCGTCAAGCACCACTTCATGCAACGCCTGCGAGGCGGAGATGGTGATGGACACGAAGTTCTTGTGGGTCAGTTCGGCACCCTTCGGGTTGCCGGTGGAGCCCGAAGTGTAGACGATGGTGGCCAGATCGTCGGCGCGCACGGTGGCCACGCGCTCGTTCAGTTCCTCGTCCGAAACAGCCACGCCCAGACCTTCGAGCGCGCCCAGCGCGTTGCCCTCGATCATGAGAATCTGCTTCAAGGCAGGACAGTGGTCCTTGACCGAGTCGAGCCGGTCGAAGCGCTCGCGGTTGTCGGCAAAGGCCAGCTTGACCGCCGAATCGTTCATGATGCGCTGGGCTTGCGGGGCGGAGTCGGTGTCGTAGATCGGCACGCTTACCGCGCCCACCGCGGCCAGTGCGAAATCGAGAATGCCCCATTCGAGACGGGTGGAGGAAAAGATGGTCACCGCGTCGCCCTTGGCGATGCCGAGCGCGATCAGGCCCTTGGCGGCCGAGACCACGCGCTCGTGGAATTCGCCGGTGGTGACGTTCTGCCAGCGGCCGGGGCCGATTTTCTTGGCGGCGATTACCGTGTCCGCGCCGGTGCGGGCCAGTCGTTCGGTGAGCAGTGAATAGATAGTTTGGTCATCGCGGATCTCGATGGATTCGCCGGGCGTGGTGTATTCGGTAAGCATACGGCCGTTTATTCCTTACAAACATGATGGCAAGTTGACAACCCGAGCCATTCTGACGAGTTAGATTACGCTGGCGTAAGGTTGCGCGCGTTGTGGGCAATGGAGAAGTTGTCTGTCTGGTTTTGTGGATTGTATACAACGCCGTGTCTAACCGGTTTGCTCTACGGTTATGACCGTGTCCATTTCGGGAGCCATCGACTTCCTGCAGGACAAGTACGTGCTGAGCCCGGCCCTGCAGGGTCCGGTCATCAGCTCCAGCATCATCGGCGGCGTCGGCATTGGGGAGTCTGTGGCTTCTTATTTGGGAACGAAGCTCAGCGTGACAGTCGTCTCAGCTGAAGGTCTGGCGTGTATGTGCGCTTTCGCCTAAGGTAAATAGGATTGCGCAGTACACGCCATCGGTATGTGCAGGTATGCGATTGGTGGCACCCGCGACTGATGCATGACGAGACCTACTGCAGTACCACGGCAACCAACACCGCAACAACACGGCAAGGGGAAGCGAACCATGTTCGACAAACGACTGTTCCAATTGGCACCAGGTCTCGGCAAGCTCATAGCCGGCAAAGTGGCTCTGATGTGGGTTGGGCTGCTTGCCAATATCGGCTTCATGCTTTCGCTGGTCATGCTGCTGCAAGGACTGCTCGCCGCAGCCGACCCACACACTTTCTCCTGTAACGCCGCCTCGGTCTCCGAGTGCCCCGCCAATCTGTTCGGCGTTTCGGGCACCACCGTCGCCCCGATGGCCGGCGACCTCATGGTTTACGTGGCCTTGGCGATCGTCTGCATGCTGGTTCGCTACCTGGCCACCACACACGCCACACGCCTCGGCACCGAAGCCGCCGAACGGGTCAAGCTCGCTTTGCGTTCCAAGCTGTACCGCAAAATGGTGGCCCTCGGCCCGTCCTACAGGTCGCGCGTCAAGACCTCGGATGTGGTCCAGTCCGCCGGCGAAGGCGTCGAGCAGATTCAAAGCTTCTTCGAACTGTTCCTGCCGCAGCTCTTCTATGCGATTCTTGCGCCGATCACCCTGTTCGCCGTGATTGCGCCGATCAACATGCCGGCCGCCGTGACCATGCTCGTCTGCGCGCCGCTCATTATTATTGTCACCGGCATCGTATCCATGACCGCCGCCCGCGCCTTCAAAAAATACTGGGGCCGATACACCGACATGGGTGCCGCATTCCTCGACAACCTGCAAGGCCTCGAAACCCTGAAGAACTTCGACGCCGACGACCGTGCCGCCGCCGAAATGGACAAGAAGGCCGAAGGCTTCCGCGTCATGACCATGCGCGTGCTGCAGATCCAGCTGCGCTCGCTGACCGCCATGGATATCGTGGCCTACGGCGGTGCGGCGGCCGGCATTGGTGTGGCTCTATGGCAGTATGCGCATACCGCCGCGGCCGCCGCAGGAGCCAGCGCCGCCGGCTGGTCTCCGATTATGCTCGCCGCCCACCTGCCCGGTGCGTTCGCCTACCTGGCCTACGGCCTGCAATACCTGATGCCGTTCGGTGCGGGCTTCCCGCTCACCCTCGCCGGACTGTTGCTGATCGTGCTGCTGTCCGCTGAATTCTTCATCCCCATGCGCCAGCTCGGCTCCTACTTCCACGTGGCGATGAACGGCATGACCTCCACCAAGCGCATCTTCGCCCTGCTGGACACCCCCGAGCCCGCCCACGGCACTGCCACGCTGCCGGCCACCGCTGGTACCGATGCCGGGACTGATGCCGGTACCAAGGCCGGTACCAAGGCCGATGGCGGAATCACCGTCAGCTTCGACCACGTCGGCTATTCCTATGACAGCGCCGATTCCGGTGCCGCCGTTCAACAAACGAATTCCGCGCCGGCACCTGCGCTCACCGACCTCACCTTCACTGCCTACCCCGGTCAACTCACCGCCATCGTCGGCATCTCCGGTTCCGGCAAATCCACGGCTGCCGCGCTGCTTGCCGGTACGCTGACCGGATACCAAGGCTCGCTTACGCTGAACGGCGTCAAGGTATCCGACCTGTCCGGAGAGACGCTCGCCCGAACCATCACCCTGATCGGTGCCAGTAGCCATCTGTTTGCCGGTACTCTGCGTGAGAACCTTCTGATGGCTTTGCCCGATGACGGCCAGAACGGTGAAGCCGCGTCCGACGCCGTGGATTCCCGTCTCTGGGACGCGCTCGAACAGGCCCGTATCGCCGACTTCGTGCGTTCGCAGCCGGACGGCCTTGACATGACGATTGAGCCCGACGCCGCCAACCTGTCCGGTGGCCAGCGCCAGCGTATCGCCATCGCCCGTGCGCTTCTGCATGATTCGCCGGTATTCGTATTCGACGAGGCCACCAGCAGTGTGGATGTGGAATCCGAGGAACTGATTCTCGCGACCATCCGCGAACTGGTGCAATCCCGCAGCAAGACGGTGATCATGATCACCCATCGCATGGCCAACGCCGAGCACGCCGACCAAGTGGTGGTGCTCGAACACGGCAAGTCGGTGGAAACCGGCACGCATGCCGAACTCATGGCGGCCGGCGGCGTGTACGCCAAGTTGTTCACTACTCAGGCGGATATCGAGAACTTTGGGGCTGACCACCCTCAGCCAGCTTCGCTGACAGCTTCCGCCAGCGGGAGCGGGGCGGCTGTGGGCGCAGCTCCGGCTGCAGCTCCGGCCGAGATGAGCACGTTCCAGGTCATCAAGCGACTACTCGGGGAGGCCAAGCCACTGGCCGGGCTTATGGTCGCGGCTTCCACGGCCGGCACCATCGGTCACCTTGCCGCAACCTTCCTACCGGTGTTCGGCATCATCGCCGGATTCGCGCTCGCCGGCAACCCCGTGTGGGGCATGAGTGCGGCCGGTGCAATCACCGCCATGATTGTTTGCGCGGTGTTGCGCGGCCTGACGCGCTACGTTGAGCAATATCTGAACCACAACGTGGCCTTCCACCTGCTCGCGCTCTTCCGCTCCAAGGCTTTCGCCGCCCTTCGCCGCCTCGCTCCGGCCAAGCTCGCCGGCAAGGGCAAGGGCGACCTCATCGCCATGCTCACCACCGACGTGGAACTGCTCGAAATCTTCTTCGCGCATACCATCAGCCCCGTGGCCATAGCCGTGACCACCACCATCGTCTACGCCATCGTGGCGGCCACGCTGAGCCCCTGGATGGCGTTGGCGCTGATCGTCTCCCATCTGATCATCGGCATCATTGTGCCGCGCTTCTTCGCCACCGGCGTGCGCAATCTGGGCCCCGCCATCCGTGGCGCGGCCGGCGAACTCGACAACGTGATGCTCGACGACATGCGCGGTCTCGACGAGATCATCCGATTCGGTCGGGGTGAAGATCGTGCGCAGGCCATCGAAGACCGCACGCGCGCGCTATGGCGTGACCATGCCAAACTCAGCCGTGTCAACGGCCGGTTCGCCGGTGTCGGCGGATTGATGGTTGCATTGCTTACCTCGGCGGCTGCCGGCATCGCCATCAATCTTGCCGGCGTGAACCTCTACGATATCCCGGCGCTGGTCGCCGCCTTCGCGCTGCTCGCCAGCTCGTTCGGGCCGACGCTGGCGCTCGCCGCCCTGCCCGCGAACCTCACCCAGACCTTCGCCTCCGCCCGTCGTCTGTTCGGCCTGATGGACGAAGCGCCGGCCGTGGTGGAAACTGGCACTGCGAACTCGGATTATGAGGGCATGCGCCTTGACCGCGTCACCTTCGCGTACCCGGGGGAGGGGAGCGAGGCGATTCTCGCCGACTTCTCGCTCGATGTGCCGCAGCACGGCATCCTCGGTATCCAAGGCCCGTCCGGCCGGGGCAAGTCCACTATGCTGAAGCTGCTGATGCGCTATTGGGATCCGCAGCGCGGCCAAGTGACGCTGTCCGGCACGCCGCTACCGCAAATCGATGTGCATGCCCGCCGCCGTATTCAGGCCATGATGAGTCAGGAGACCCACCTGTTCGACGGCACGATTCGAGAGAATCTGCTTATCGCCTTGCCTGAATCGGAGATTCGCAATGGGGGAGCGGCCGGTGTTCTTGACGCCCGACTCCGCGAAGCCCTCGCCAAGGCATCCGTGCTCGACCTGATCGATTCCCTGCCGGATGGGCTCGACACCCAGGTGGGCGAGCTGGGCGACCGACTGTCTGAAGGCGAACGCCAGCGCATCGGCTTGGCCCGTGTATTCCTGCGCAATGCCGACTTGGTGCTCTTCGACGAGCCGACCAGTCGTCTGGATGCCTTGAATGAAGCCATCATTCTGCGTTCCATTCATGAGCTGTCCAAGAGCGAGCAGAATGCGGATAAGGGGCAAGACGTGGCTGTGGTGCTGGTCTCTCACCGTGAATCCGCCATGCGCGTTGCCGATGCGGTGCTGAATCTGTAAAGTCGCACAGTCACAGGCCGCAATACTCTGCAATACAGGATTTCCTTATATATCAGCCTCTGATAAGGGCATCCAGGGAGTCGAGGGCCGCGTCGATGGCCTGAGCCTCGCGGTCGTCATCCGTCTCGGCGAAGGAATGCTCGCTGTAGGAATCCTCGTCGGCACTGGGCAACAACACTCCGCGAGGCGTATCGGCACTGTGCGCGTGCTCAATAGAGGCCATATGTGCCGGCTGCACGGCATTTGTCTGCTTGCGGTTTCGATTCGCGTCATTCGCGGAATCAACGGCATCTGCGGCATCAACGCTATCTGTATCATCCGCACCACTGCGCGTAGTCGGCCGATTCGCCAGCGTGAATGGATCGTCGGGCAGTGAATCGGCCAAGGCCGCGACTGCTGCGCTGGCCGCTGCCTCGGCCGCCGCGCCGTCCAGCATCGCACCATCCGCAGAGTCAGTCACGGGGCCATCCACAGAGCCATCCGCAGGGCCGTTCGCAGAGCCGTCCGTATACTCACCGTCGTGCCGTCTACTGGATGACTTACCAACCAGAACAGCGCCCCTCGTACGCCGCATAAGCGACGGCACGTTCTCATCCGTCGTAACTTCCGAGACGGTCGCTGCCGTGTCTTCTTCTGCAGCCATATTCGCCGCTGCCTTGGCGGCTTCCTCGGCAGCGCGCTGCGCCTCCAGCCGTTCTGCCTCGACCCTTTTGGCGGTCTCTATGGCGAAAATCTTCTGCTGTGCCGCAGCGCGAGCCCGCTCAGCCGCATCCATAATGCCCAATGCCTGCTGACGTTCGTTTTCAATACGACGCAGCGTGGCTTCCGCGTGGCGGATATTCGCATCAGCCGTGCTCAGCGCGTATTTTGCGTAGGCCAAATCGGTTTTCGGCTGCCATAGATGCTCGATTTCCTCCAGCGTGCGTCCCATTGTCTCCGGCACCAACGCCACGATGCCGAACAGGCAAATCAGATCCAGAACCGCGAAAATCGCGAACGATATGCCGCCGCCCAATCCATCGATCATCATCGGCGTGAATTGTGCGATGATCAAGTTGGCGAACAGCAGACACATCACACACAATCCGGTGGCGCGACCGCGCAGATACGTGGGGAAGAGCTCGGGAATCACAATCCAGGGAATCGGTCCCATCGAAAAGGCGAACGATATGGTGAACGCCATGACGAATATAAGCGTCAGCAGCGAATTGCCCATGAAATACGAGCCCGAAATGCATAGCGCGAACACGCACATCATGCCGGTGCCTATTTCCATAAGACGTTTACGGCCGAACGTGTCGATCAGGTACATGCCTACCACGGTGGCCACCAGCTCCACGCCGCCTACGCTGGCGGCCGCGAGGAACTGAGTGTCCCCGGCGAACCCGAGATCCGAGAACATCACCGGCCCATAGTAGGAAATGGCGTTCATGCCGATGAACTGGTTGAACACGGCGAGAAAGATGCCGATGACGAGTGCCCGTCGCAGGCCTGGACGGAACAAATCATGGAATTCGTGCGACATCTCGGTTTCCAGTTTGACCGAGGCTTGGATGTCATCGGTGCGCAGGCGTGCGCGTTCGGTGCCGAGGATGTGCTCGAGCACCGCGAAACCTTCATCGGTTCTGCCTATCTGAATGAGGAATCGTGGGCTTTCCGGTGCCCTCCGCATAGCCAGCAGGAAGGTGGCGGCCGGAATCGCGCCTAATCCCAGCATCCAGCGCCATCCAGTGGCGATATCCCAGTCGTTTGATCCGTGGGAGGCGATGATGTAGTTGATGACGTTGGTCAGGAAGATACCGCAAACCGCAAGCAGCTGATAAGAGAAGGCGAGCAGACCACGGATGTTGGCCGGAGCCGATTCGGTGATGTATGTGACGGCCAGCGCGGCGGTCAGGCCGATGCCGTAGCCGCCGGCCACGCGCGCCACGATAAGCGCTATGGGACCTATCGTCAGCGCACTCCATACAGCCGCAACGAGGAAGAACGCGCCGCCGATAATAAGGATACGTTTCCTGCCGAATCGGTCGGAAAGGAATCCGGCGGTGGCCGCTCCGATGACGGCACCGAGCATGATGGAGGAAACGACGAGGCCCTCCATGAGAGTACTGAGCCCGTATCTGGCGCGCAGGAATTCGATGGCACCGGAGATGGAGACGGTGTCGTAGCCGTACAGTAATCCGGCAAGACCCGCACTCAAAGCCAGTCCGAATGTATATTTTCCTGATCCGCGGGTGCGTATGGCTGTTCCTAAAGGATTGGGCTGCTTGGAAGCAGTCCGAAACAGTCCCGCCATGTGCTCTTCCTCTCAATACAGCTATGGTGGTGCCTATTCATACTAGCCGAACTGGCTCCGTCTGGCGCTGGACATCCACGAATGTGAACGCTCTCGGAATTGTGGATGTCGGAGGCTGAAGATTCTTCTGTGTGCCCGAGGTGGCGAGTTTTGGCGGGAAATCAGGCGTGTCGCTTGATTTTGACAAATTGGTACACGGGTGTATCATCATAGATATTGGTACACGGGTGTACCAAAGAAAACACCCCAAAAAAGACCGTCAGCGGAGCATATCGCAGGCGAGGAACCCAGGCCCAAGGTAAGTCCAAAGTCCCGAAGCCACGACCAATCCCAACGGCTCAGGAGGAGATAACATGCGCAACACCAAGAAGGTCATCGCAGCAACGGCCGCCGCCAGCAACATAGCATTGGCCATGAGCCGGTACAATAAAGGACTTGATTGATATGACTACTCGTAGAACGTTCAGGTGGCCGTCCCTGCTGACTGAATCCGGTCGTGGCATCGCGTTCGGCGGCGACTACAATCCGGACCAGTGGCCCGAGGAGACACTGGACGAGGACATTCGCCTGATGGTCCAAGCCGGCGTCAACACCGTGGCCCTCGCCATCTTCAGCTGGGACAAGATCGAACCGCGCGAGGGCGAGTTCACGTTCGAGTGGCTTGACCACGTGATCGACAAGCTCGGCGCGGCGAGCATCGCCGTGGACCTGGCATCGGCCACTGCCACGGCCCCGTTGTGGCTGTACGAGCGTCATCCTGAGGTGCTGCCAATCGATCGGTACGGCCATGTGGTCAATGCGGGCTCACGCCAGTCGTGGCAGCCCACAAGCCCGGTGCTCAAGGAATACGCGCTGCGCCTGTGCCGCAAACTTGCCGAACACTACAAGGACAATCCATACGTGACGGCCTGGCACATGGGCAACGAATACGGCTGGAACAACCGCTACGACTACTCCGACAACGCCTTGGCCGCGTTCCGCACGTGGTGCGAGGCCAAATACGGGACCGTCGACGCGTTGAACGAAGCGTGGGGCACGGCCTTCTGGTCCCAGCACGTGAACAGCTTCGACGAGGTGTTGCTGCCTCGCCACATGGGCGGCGACAGCATGGTCAACCCGCCCCAGCAGTTGGATTACGAGCGGTTCGGCAACGACATGCTGCTCGACTTCTACAAGGCCGAACGCGACGCCATCGAAGAAATCTGCCCCGGCAAGCCGTTCACCACGAACTTCATGGTCTCCACCGACCAATGCACCATGGACTACGCGCAATGGGCAAACGAAGTGGACTTCGTGTCCAACGATCACTACTTCCATGAGGGCGAATCCCATCTGGACGAACTCGCCTGCTCGGACGCGCTCATGGACTCGCTCGCGCTCGGCAAGCCGTGGTACGTGATGGAGCACTCCACCTCCGCCGTCCAATGGAAGCCGCTTAACACGCGCAAGCGCGCCGGCGAGCTCATGCGCGACTCCTTGGCCCACGTGGCCATGGGTGCCGACGCCATCAACTTCTTCCAATGGAGACAATCCGCATCGGGTGCCGAGGCGTTCCACTCCGCGATGGTGCCCCACGCGGGCTCCGATACGAAACTGTTTCGAGGAGTGTGCGAACTCGGCGCCGCGCTGAAGACGCTGTCCGACGCGGGTGTGCAAGACACGGAACTGAAGCGCGCGGACACGGCGATTCTGTTTAGTGCGGAATCCGAATGGGCCACTCGCTCCGAGACCCTGCCCAGCATGAAACTCAATCACTGGCATGACGTACGCGACTGGTATCGCGGATATCTCGATGCCGGAGCGCGCGCGGACGTGGTCCCGCTCGCCTACGATTGGAGCGGCTACCAGACTATCGTGCTGCCCACCGTGATCGCCCTGTCCGACGAGGATACCCGTCGCATCGCGGACTTCGCCGAAAACGGCGGTACGGTCATCGTCGGCTATGCCACCGGCCTGATCGACGAACACTTCCACATCGGTCTCGGCGGATACCCCGGCGCCGGCAACGGACTTCTGCGCGACATGCTCGGCATCCGCTCCGAAGAATTCAACATCCTCGGAGAAGAAGCCGAAGACGAACCGGCCGAAATCGGTTTGTCGAATGGACTCACGACACGTCTGTGGCAGAATGACGTGACCTCGGTCGCTCCAGACACTCGCGTGCTTGCCACGTACGTGGGTACAGCCGCTGCTGATTGGGAGCTCGACGGCGTCCCCGCCATCACCAGCCGCCCCTATGGCAACGGTACCGCCATCTACGTGGGGTGCGACCTTGGCCGCCACGACATTGCCCGCCTGCTTAAGGAGTTCGGTTCCTGCTGGCGGGAGCTGTCGGCGCAGCCGACTGAGGGTGGTCAAACTCCAACCTATCCCACCACAGATCCCCGCATCCTGCACACCATCCGCCGATCCGCAGATGGCTCCACTCGCTTCGATTTCTACCTCAACCGCTCAAACCAGCCCGTTGCCGTCAACGGCATTGAGGGAGAACCAATCATCGCCTACCGTTGCGAGGCCGACACCACCGGCTATACGCTGAATCGCAATGCCATTCTTATTGCTAAAGCGTCCTGCTAGACCGCGCTAGAATGGCAATGTTGTCCAGATAGAGGAGTGCGGCATGAGCGACGAGAAAACAGCCAAGCGTCGAGTGACGCTACGCGATGTCGCTCAGGCCGCCGGTGTATCGCTCAAAACTGCGTCGAACGTGATCAATGGCTCTGGGCGTATGACCGATGAGACCCGTGCCAAGGTCGAGTCGGTCATTAAGGACCTCGACTACCGAGTCAACGTGGCCGCCCGCAACCTGAATCGCGATCACACCGGTTTCATCACCCTTGCCGTGCCTTCGCTGATTCCGCCATATCTGGCCGAGTTGGCCAATCGCACCATTGACGCCGCCCGTCAGCGCGACTACTCCGTATACGTCACCACGTATGCAGAAGGCTCGGCCAAAGGAGCGCGCGACCTGCTCAAGAACTTCAACTCCACCGTGTCAGACGGCATGATTCTCTCCATGAGCGAGGTGGAGGATATTTCGCCCGAAGACCTGAAGGTCGATTTCCCGCTGGTTATTGTCGGTGCCCGAACCACATGGGGTGTTGCCGACCACGTGACTCCGGACGATGTTGCCGCCGCAGCAACAGCGGCAGGCTACCTATACGATCGAGGTTCTTCTCGCCTCGCTGTAGTGGGTGCACGAGACGACTATGACGCGGCCGCTTTGTTGCAGGCTGTGGAAGGCAACGCACAACTGCGTTTGCGTGGTGTCATTGAAGAAACGCGCCGCCGTGGGCTCTCCTTGGATCCGCAGCTGATTGGCAACACCGGTCAGGATTGGACCATCGGAGCCGGTGCCCGTGTGATCCAGCGGCTCATTGATTCCGGCGTGCCATTCGACGGTGTGATCGCCCTGAACGATCAGTTGGCCATCGGCGCATTGACCGCTCTGCGCACCGATGGTTATGAGGTGCCCGCGCAGGTGCAGGTCATCGGCTTCGACAACAACGAGGAGGCCCCCTACCTGCAGATTCCGCTGACCACCATGGATTCCCGCCTTGACTGGACAGCTCCCACGGCAGTGAATCGCATCCTCGGACGCATCGACGGCAGCATCACCAAACCCGAACTGCTCACCACCGAATCCCAGGTCATCGCCCGCGCCTCCACACGCTGACGCTAATCTGGCTCCCCTCCCTGAGGGGAGCTGTCGCCGAAGGTGACTGAGGGGAGTCTTGCGGAACATTGTCATCTCCCGTCGTAACTCGTAATTGTCACTCGTTTGAGTGGCCCCATGTGTCATCGGAGGTAGCCGTTCACTCCGTTCCGAGTTCGTGCATCTCCCCCCCCACGATAAGAGACGCCGGGCGGGCTCTAGTGATCGTTGCAACACCTGACCTACCGCAAGGAGGGTCAGGTGACCAGAAG
>OBJP01001159.1_pt1 | contig 12275 bp, 8 predicted proteins | sample 1519821 | NCBI WGS metagenome assembly OBJP01 (sample SAMN04209218, study PRJEB22552) | human gut metagenome | biome: gut; material: feces | host: Homo sapiens | place: USA: Oklahoma | reverse complement strand
TACAATCTACGTCTGTACCGACTCGGGACGGGAGGGAGAATATATCTACCGCCTCGTCGCGCAGATGGCTGGCGTGCAGGGCAAGAAACAGAAGCGCGTCTGGATCGATTCACAGACGGAGGAAGAGATTCTGCGCGGCATCCGCGAAGCGAAGGATCTGTCCGAATACGATCATCTGGCGGATTCGGCATATCTGCGGGCAAAAGAAGATTATCTGATGGGAATTAACTTTTCCCGTGCACTGACGTTGAAATATGGACCATCTGTTTCTAACTATATGCGAAGTTCTGACCGGACCGTGATCTCAGTCGGACGCGTCATGACCTGTGTCCTCGGCATGGTAGTCCGCCGGGAGCGGGAAATACGGGAATTTGTCAAAACGCCATTTTACCGCGTGATCGGTACATTTGGACCGGCAGGTATCTCGATTGACGGCGAATGGCGGGCGGTGGAAGGAAGCCGTTACTATGGAACGCCGTGTCTGTATAAGGAAAATGGTTTTAAGGAGCGAAAGGACGCGGAGGCGCTGATTGCATGGCTGTGGGAACGCGAGAATGGAAGCGAAAATTCGGGAGTCATGCAGTCAGAGGTCAGCGACGCAGAAAAAGCGGACGCGGGTTTAATGGGCGTATATAATACTTCGCAGGGAACCATTTTAAAAGTGGAAAAGAAAAAGGAAACCAAAAATCCACCTCTTCTCTATAACCTGGCGGAGCTCCAGAATGATTGTTCTAAAATGTTTAAAATCAGCCCGGATCGGACCCTGAAAGTGGTGCAGGAGCTGTACGAGCGAAAGCTGGTTACCTATCCGCGAACGGACGCGCGTGTGCTTTCAACGGCGGTGGCGAAGGAGATCAGCAAAAATATCGGCGGTCTGACGCATTATGAGCCGCTGGCGGCATTTGCATCGGAGGCGATGCAGGCAGGGCTGTGGAAGAACATAGCAAAAACGCGTTATGTCAATGATAAGCAGATTACCGATCACTACGCAATCATACCGACCGGCCAGGGACTCGGCGCGCTGCGAAGTCTCCCGGAGTTGAACCGCAAAATTTACCAGGTGATTGTGCGCCGTTTCTTAAGCATCTTTTATCCGGCGGCGGTTTACCAGAAATATGCGGTTGAGATTGAGGTAAAAAGTGAACATTTCTTTGCCGGTTTCAAGGTATTGAAAGAAGCGGGATATCTCAAAGTGGCGGAAATTCCGAAAAAGAAAAAGGACACTGCCGGGGAAAGTGTCGGCAGAACGAACCGCCTTGAACCAGGTATAGATGGAAATGATGCGGAAAATCCGGCAAGAGAAGCAGATGGAACAGACAGCAGCCAGCCAAAGGTAATTGATGCGTCCCACCCAGAGTTTATCCAGATGCTGGAACAGCTCAAAAAGGGGATGAAAGTGTCACTGGATGATTTGCAGATCAAAGAGGGCGAGACATCTCCGCCGAAGCGTTATTCCTCCGGTTCGATGATTCTGGCGATGGAAAATGCCGGTCAGCTTATCGAAGACGAAGAGCTGCGCGCCCAGATCAAGGGCAGCGGCATCGGAACGAGTGCAACCCGCGCGGAGATCTTGAAAAAGTTGTTCAACATCAAATACATGGCGCTCAACGAAAAAACGCAGGTCATCACGCCGACCTATCTGGGAGAGCTGATTTATGAGGTCGTACACACATCCATGAAGCAGCTTCTCAACCCGGAGCTGACGGCAAGCTGGGAAAAAGGTTTGACCTATGTGGCAGAGGGCAGCATCACACCGGATGAATATATGCAGAAATTAGAGCGCTTCGTTATCGGACGCACCTACAATGCGGTTCATATGGGAAATACGTATGGGCTGCGGCCGGCATTTGATGCGGTTGCTGTGTTCTACCAGAATGCAGGGAAAGAGAAGAAATTGAATTTCAAGAAAGGCAATGATCATGAAAAAAGAAGAAATGAAAATCACAGAATTATATGATTTAACCCATACGCTGGCTTCAGATTATCTGAAACAGTTTACCTACCCGTGGGAGGCGCTGGCAGGTCTCAGTGATTTTATCATCGAATTGGGAAATAGCCTGGATCCGGCAGAATATGAGAAACGTGGTGAAAACATCTGGGTTCACAAGACAGCGAAAGTATTTGACAGCGCCTATCTGCACGGACCGGTCATCGTCGGCAAAGACGCCGAGGTGCGCCACTGTGCATTCATCCGCGGCAGCGCCCTGATCGGAGAAGGTGCAGTAGTCGGAAACTCTACCGAGCTTAAAAACGTCATCCTGTTTGACAAAGTACAGGTACCGCATTACAACTACGTTGGAGACTCCATCTTAGGCTATAAATCCCACATGGGCGCCGGTTCCATCACCTCCAACGTAAAATCTGATAAACGCCTGGTGGAAATCCACGCCGAAGACGGCAAGATCGAAACCGGACGCAAAAAAATCGGCGCCATGCTCGGTGACAACGTAGAAGTAGGCTGCGGCTCTATCCTAAACCCGGGCAGCATCATCGGACGCGGCACCAACATCTATCCGCTTTCCAGCGTGCGCGGTGGGGTAGATGCAAACTCTATCTATAAGAAGCAGGGAGAAGTTGCTAAAAAAGAATAGCCCTGTTTTGCGTCCGAATCACAAATATATATTTTCACCGGTTCTCTACACTAAATGAAACACATCCACCAGCAAAATCTCCGCCAGTCCATAATAAGTCACAACCGCTACCAGATCATTCACCGTCGTGATAAGCGGACCAGACGCAACTGCCGGGTCAACCTTCAGCTTGTGAAACAGCATCGGCACCAGTACGCCGACCAGGCTGGAGATCACCATCGCGGTCAGAAGAGAGATGCCGACACAGCCGGAAAGTGCAAAAGAGAAGAAGAGACTCTTCTGCTTCATAATATGGACAAAAATGCCGATCACGACGAATGAAGCCGAACCGAGCAGCAGTCCATTTAAAAATCCGATTCGCATTTCCTTGAATACAAATCCCAGCTTCTGCATCGCGGAGATGTCCTCATCCATCAGGACACGGATGGTGACAGCCAGAGACTGGGTGCCGACATTGCCTGCCATGTCGAGGATCATCGACTGGAAGCAGATAAGAAGGGCGATACGGTCAACGATCGGTTCGAAAATACCGACTACCGAGGAAACGCCCATGCCGAGGAAGAGCAGCAGCACCAGCCACGGGAGACGTTTTTTCAAACTCTGCAACAGTGGTTCGTGCAGATCCTCTTCCGAAGTAAGACCTGCCAGCTTTGCGTAGTCATCACCCATCTCGTCGTCGATCGCCTCGGCGATGTCCTCGTAAGTGATGGCACCGATGATCCTATGGTTCCGATCGAGTACTGGGATAGAATCCTCGCTGTAATCGATCAGCTCTTCCATACAATCCGAAGATTTCTCATCCGCGTACACATACGGATAGGAGGTACTGATAATGTCCTCCAGCTTCATGTACTCACGGGCAGTGATTAAATCTTTCAGCTCGATCGCACCGAAATAGCGTCCATTTTCGTCTTCGACGTAGATGGTGTCGATGTTGTCGTTGTCCTCCGCCTGGGAGATCAGATGGCGCATTGCCTGCTTGATCGTACAGTTATTGGGAATGACGATGTAGTTGGTCGTCATCCGGCTACCGATCTGTTCCTCATCGTAGGAAAAGATCAGGTGGATATCATCCTTAGATTCCTGATCCATGCGCGCGATCAGGGCTTCTTTTTCCTCCGAATCTAAATTTTCGAGGATATCGACCGCCTCATCGGCATCCATCTCTGCCAGAACGGCTGCCGCCCGGTCAAGTCCCAGCTCATGCAGATAAGGCGCCGGTTCATCGAGATAGGTGAAAATCTCTGCCGTCATTTCCAGAGAGAGAATATTGTAGAGGCGTTTCCGGGTCGCAGTGTCCAGTGTTTCCAGAACCTCGGCAATATCGTTTGCATGGTAATTGTCGAGGTCATCCCGGATCACGCTTGCCGGTTTTCCGCTGCGGATGATCGCGCGGATATTTTCTTCAAAATTAGCATTATGCTCCGCGGTTGCGGCGATCGGAGCCGTTTCCGGGGAGCTTGTTTTCTTTTCGTCCATTTCTGGAGTCTGATTCATATTTGGTTCCCTCGCTTTCTGTCGTTCTATTTAATGCCGTTTGGGACGTACAGGGCGAGCAGTGCGGGGATAAAAAAATCCACCGCCAGTCGGGAACGGGATGAAATGCCGCAGATGGCAGTTTCAAACCCGCGCCAGGGCGATGGACAAATATATATGAAAACCAATCGTGCCGGGAAACGTTCAGCACTGAATCACCAGCCTGTTAAAGCAGGCGGAAATGTGCCGCCAGACAGCCCGATTCACACTCAAAAAGACCCTGCGGCAGACCAACAGTCTGGTACGCATGGTTGGAATTCATAGTTTGATTTTGCCCATCGCGACGACTTCGCCCGTTGCTGTCACAACTGTCCATGTGGTTCTCCTTTCTGAATTTTTAAAAATTGCAGTTTTATTAAAGCACGGAATTTCGTGAAAGTCAAGCCGGATTTTCCAGCACCCGGATGCCTTTTAAGATAAAGTCCTCTGTCAAGATTGCCATCTGTTCTGTGGATTCCTTCATGCCGCTTTCGATCCAGTACTGAACGGTACCGACACAGCCGGAAACGATAAAGGCGGAAAATGCCGCGAGCGTATCCGGATCGCTGGAACATTTGAGATCCAGCCAGCCTTTTAAACATTTTTCGCTGACAATGCGTTTCAGGCGGTTGACAAAATTCAGATCACCGTTTTCTCCTATTAAGATAGAAACAATCTCTGCATTTTCCTGTACAAGAGGAAATAGTTCTGAGAGCGCGAGGGAAGGGCGCGCTACCAGTTCGGGAACGGGATGGTGCGTCAGGACAGACTCAACCTCCTCGATCAGCTCATTTTTGATCTGATCCATCAGGTCAAAGACATCTTTATAATGAAGATAAAAGGTGCCGCGGTTGATGTCAGCCATCTCGGCGAGTTCACGCACCGTGATATCCTGAATTTTTTTTTCTTTGAGGAGGCGGGTTAAGCATTCTTTTAACTGGCGTCTCGTCTTTCGTACACGCCGGTCGAGTATTTCTTCTTTCATAGTGACTTCCTTTCTGAACGTTTCCAGACAGGGAAACGCCGTATGACTGTGTATCGGAGGCTGTGGATGAAGGGAGTGTTAAAAATAAGTAAAAATGGGCACACCAGATACAAAAAACAAACATAATGTGATGAAATGTTGATTAAAATACAACTGACGTAAAAATGATTATTGTATTCATTCGAACAACTTAGTATAATGCATTATAGTTCAAAAATGAACAAATGTCAATTAAACAGACATGAGTTGTATATGCTCTATTTTAGATGTAACTGTTCACTGCGAAGAAGTCTTTTGTATGGAACGTTTCACAGACGGCAGGAGTGGCTGACAATCGGGAAAGGAACGGCTATGAGAACCTGCAGCATATGCGAAAGCAAAAGGAAATAGATACGAAGGTGGAATCTGGTATGAAAAATTTTGTCATTACAATCGGAAGAGAGTTTGGAAGCGGCGGCCATAATCTGGGGCAGTCTCTGGCAAAGGAACTGGGAATTCCCTGTTATGACCGCCATCTGATAGAGGAAGCAGCGGTGTGCGGCGGATTTAAGATGGAGGAACTGGAAGAGGCGGACGAGATGAAGGCGAACCGTTTTCTTTTTAAGGTTCCGGCCAAGTGCAATCCGTTTACCGGTTATGGAAAGCCGATGAATGATACCTTGTTTGTCGTGCAGTCCCAGTTGATCCGGGAGTATGCGAAGAAAGGTCCATGCATTATCGTGGGACGCTGCGCTGACAAGATCCTGGAGGAGACGGAAGGGCTTATTTCTCTATTTATATATGCCCCGATGGAGGCGCGCGTGAAGGAGATTATGCGGCGTTACGAGACAGATGAAAAAGAAGCTGAATACCTGATCAAACAAGCGGATAAAATACGGAAAAATTATTATAATTTTTATGCAAAAAAGACATGGGCGGATAAAGCAAGTTATGATATGCTGATTGACAGCAGCCGGATCTCGGAAAAGGAGCTGGCGGCGATGCTCCGGGCACTTTTAACGGCACGGGGAGTGGAACTGGAAATAGATGGATCCGATCAATAAGCATAAAGAAGAGTGAGGACAGCGTATGAAGGACAGAAATTTGTGGATGAAGAAGGAAGAAAAGCGGACGGCGCCGGGGTTAAAAAGGGCGCTGAAAGCGGTTCTGGGACATAAGATAGTACGGCTGGCAGGAATCGCAGGAGTAAGTCTCCTTTTCTCAGCGTCTGCCGCCCAGACAGTGCTTGCGGATGATGCGGGTGTCTGGCAGCCGGTGGAGAATGGTTATTATCTGGTGGGAATGGACGGTTCTTACCTGACGGGCTGGCAGCAGATGGGCGGAAAATGGTACCTGCTCGGAGCAGACGGTTTGATGAAAACGGGCTGGGAGCAGGAAAATGGAACCTGGTATTATCTGCAAGGGGACGGCGCGATGGCGACCGGCTGGCAGAATATCGACGGAAAATACTATTTCCTGAAAGACAGCGGCGCGATGGAGGGAACGACCTTCACAAAGGATGAGACGCAGTATACGATCAACGCGGACGGCAGCCTGGCGAACGCCAAAAAGAAGAAAAACACGGGCGGCGGCGCGTACACGCTGGCATTTCTGGATGCAGATACCCAGGCGATGGCGGACAGCTTAAATGAGCTGAAGGCGGACGCGTTTGACGGGGATGAGGAAGAAGATTACTATGACGATGACAAAAAAGATTACGATAAAGATGCCAGCTTTATTTTAAATGGAAAATTACAGCAGATCGCCGAACACCGTCTGGCGATGGCACGCAGTAAGGGCTATGGAAGCAGCCGGATCCCGGATGAAGGCACACTTGATGATTACCTTAAATCTATCGGGGAAAGCACTGCGAGACGTCATACGGAGATTTATCTCATCAACTGTGACGATGTGACGCAGGCAGAAGAAAAGCTTCTGCGTAATCACGACAGCGACGAGAAAAAGCGCGTGGACCGGGTGATTTATTATAAGGAAATGGGTGTTGCACATCAGCAGGTCGGCGATAAGCATTATTATATGATTATTTTGATGCGGTAAGGAGCGCAATCATTGTATGACAGGAGCAAGCAGGCATGAAACTGAAATTTTTACATAAACGCAAAGAAGAAAAACAGACGGAAGAAGAAGCCTTCTCCCTGCCGAAATTTATCATTGAGCGGAGCAGGGCGATCGAGATTGTCTTTCTGGTTCTGGTGCTGATATCAGCGCTCATGGCGCCGTTTGTCGAGATCAACTATGATCTGACGGAATACCTGCCGTCGACCGTCCAGTCCAAACAGGGACTGGACCTGATGGAAGAGAAATTCGGCTACCCCGGCACGGGGCGCATCATGATTGACGATGTTTCGCTTTATGAGGCGAAAGCCTACAAGGATAAAATAGAGGCGTTGGACGGAGTCGATCAGGTCATGTGGCTCGATACATCGACCAGCATATACGCGGCGGACGCATTTATCAACTTTAATAGTGTTGATGAGTATTACAAGGATAATACGGCGGTTATGGATATTGTTTTTGTAAACGGCGACACGGATAAGAGGACGTCCCAGACGATCGATGAGATCAAGGACATTCTCGGAGACAAGGGACATTACGTCGGCATGGCGGTTCAGAATAAATCGCTGCAGGAAAATGTTTCGAGCGAGATGAAGCTGATTATGACGCTGGCGGTCGTGGTTATTTTCCTGATTCTGACCGTGACGACGAACTCCTGGTTTGAACCAGTGCTGTATCTGACGGTCATGGGCGTGGCGATCGTCCTGAACAAAGGAACGAACCTGTTTATCGGGCGGATATCCTTTTTGACGAACAGTGTGTCGGCGGTCCTGCAGCTCGCCTGCTCGATGGATTATTCGATTTTCTTAAGCCACGCGTTTGCGAGGGAAAAGGCAAAGGGACTGGATCAGATGACCGCGTTAAGCAACGCGATCAATGAGGCATTAAACTCCATTTTCGCCAGCAGCCTGACGACGATAGTCGGATTTATCGTTCTGTGTTTTATGAAGTTTAATATCGGATTTGATATGGGACTCGTGCTGGCAAAAGGTATTGTCCTGAGTCTTCTGACAGTGGTGTTTTTTATGCCGGCGATGATTCTGCGTATGACGCCGATGATTGAGAAAACATCCCATCGTTCGTTCCTGCCGTCGTTTGATAAGCTCAGCCACGGTATCTACAACAGCCGCCGCATCGTGCTGATTCTGATTGCGGTGCTGGTGATCCCGGCATACACGGCGCAGAGCATGAACGATTTCCTCTACGGAAATGACGCGGTCGGCGCCAGCGAGGGAACGACGGTATATGAGGATGATGAGCTGATCACAGCGAAATTCGGACGAAGCAATATGATGATGGCAATCGTGCCGGATACTTCTTTTATCAAGGAAAAACAGTTCACGGATGAGCTGGAAGACCTGCCGTACATGAAGAGTGTAACGTCCTTGTCCGGGCAGCTCCCGGAGGGCGTACCGGAAGATTTCCTTCCGTACAGCATCACAAGCCAGTTACATAAAAAAGATTATGCGAGAATCCTTATTTACGTTAAGAGTAAGGGCGAGAGCAAGCTGGCGTACCAGTGCTCGGATGAGATCCAGGCGATCATGAAGAAATATTATCCGGAAAATTCGTATCTGGTCGGCACAACACCGTCCACACAGGACATCCAGACGACGATCACGAAGGATTACAGCCGTGTCAATGTGATGTCGCTGATCGGCGTATTTGTGGTTGTCATGTGGAGTTTTAAATCACTGATTATTCCGCTCCTTATCATGATTCCGATTGAGGTCGCGATTTTCGTCAATATGGCGGTACCGTACATCGTCGGAGACACGATGATTTTCATTGGCTACATTATCGTGAGCTGTATCCAGCTGGGTGCGACCGTCGATTATGCGATTCTGACGACGAACAATTATCTGGAATGCCGCAAGACGATGGATAAGAAGGAAGCGGCGATAGGGACGCTGAATCTTAGTATTCCGGCGATTCTGACATCCGGTTCGATCCTGACCTGTGCCGGATATATTGTATACAAGGTATCGAGTGTCGCGGCGATCGGCGATCTGGGACATTTGATTGGACGGGGGGCTCTGATTAGTATGCTTTTTGTCTGCTCCCTGATGCCGGCATTTCTGGTATTGTTTGATCATATCCTGATGCAGAACGAATTTGAGAGGATTCATCTGTTTTTCAAAAAACGGCGCGAACGCCGCCATGCCCGTATGAAACGGGCGGCAAGACGCGTGGCTGGTGCCGTGTGGAAAGGGAAAAAGCCGCTGGTGGATTCAGTTACGTCGAAAAGAAAACAATTCGAAGCTGAAACGAAAGCGCTGGAAGATACAGAAATAACAGAGACGGGCGGTCCTCAAGAGAAAACAGATTCCGATGCGGAGGCGCGGGAGAAACACAGAAGAAAGCTCCGGCTACTTGGAAAAGTGAGAGAACGAAGAAAAGACCGGAAACGGAAGATGACAGAAAAAAGGGAGGCTGGAAGCCATGAAGAAGATCATTAGAAGAGGAGCGGCGGCGACGCTGGCAGCGGTTACGCTGGTAACGAGTGCGGCAGTTCCTGTCCGGGCGGCTGCACCAAGAGTTCAGGTAGATGAAACGATGTATGTCAATCTGGACTATTATGGAACGGCAACGCAGATCAATGTGGTCAAAGGCTGTACCACGAATGGACTGACCGAATATACCGATTATGGTACCTATGACAAGGTGGTCAACATGACGGACGACACGGCGCCGGAAATTGGCGATGGAACCGTCACATGGAAACTGCCGGAGAAGAATTCGCGTTTTTATTATCAGTGTACGATGCCGAAAAACAGCGTCGATCTGCCGTGGACGTTTGACGTTTCCTATAAACTTAATGGAGTGGAAGCGGATGCATCCAAACTGGCGGGGGCGTCTGGTCTGGTTGAGGTCAATGTAAAGGCGACCCCGAATGAGAAGGCGAAGGCGTATTATAAAAATAATATGGTGTTGACCGTGCTTGTGCCGGTTGATATGGAGAAATGCTATAGTGTCGATGCGCCGGGCGCGCAGGTGCAGTCGGTTGGAAGCTATCAGGCGGCAATGTTTGCGGCGCTTCCGGGCGAGGACGGCGATTTTACAGTCCGGGTCGGCACGGATAATTATGAGAATATCGGAGTCATTATGATGATGGTTCCGGGGACCCTGGATGAGCTGAACCGCATCAAGGATCTGAAAGAGGCGAAAGATACCTGGCGCGAGGATGGAAACAAGATGTATGACAGCATGAATGCGCTGTTAAAGACGATGGAATCCATGAAGTCGGATGTTTCCGGCGTGAAGGGCGGTCTGGCAAATCTCGATCAGGCGCGTGGAACCGTCAGTGCGAACCGGAAACAGATCGAGGCGCTCTCGACACAGGCGCTTGCCGATCTGCAGGCGGTCACGGATCAGACGACGGTCATGATTCCGTATTTACAGACGGCGCGCGATGCGGTGACGGATATTAACAGCAACACACAGGCGCTTTCCAATACGATGGAAGATATGCAGGATGAACTGGATCGCCTGTATGACCGCCTGGGAAGTCTGAGCAAATCGCTCCGGTCGGCTTCGGATGAATTAAATAAGGGTCTTGTCAGCCAGCAGACGCAGGATGCGATCGAGAAAGATATTGTCCAGCGGACGGCGGAAGTCCAGAAAATTTTGGAAGAACTCGATAAACTTCTGGGACAGGGAAATACCTCCCTGGCGGTGACAGAACAGGGGATTGGAAGCCTGAATCAGAGTTTAGCCACGTTAGACGGCATGAAGCTGAAACGGATCCGCAAGATGAAGAGTGCGGAGAAGGAAGAGGCATCTGTATCGTCGGAGGCGGCATCTGGAAACGGAAATGGTCAGACAGCGGGGGCGGCTGGCAGCGCAGATATCACGGATTCTGCAGGTGACGCCGATCATGTAAAAACTACGGGTTCTGCAAATACCACGGATGACGCGGAAATGGCAGCAGGCGCTTCGGCCTCTGGCTCAGCAGGAACAGAAAGCAAAGATTCGGCTGAACAGGAAGCAGCGGGCGCAGGTTCAGCGTCTGGTGCAGCTGGTAACCAGGCGGAAAAAGCGGCTGAATCAGCGACAAAGACGGAAGACAAGGATGCAGAGGTGAATGCATTTGGAACCGAGGTTTCTGCGGGAGCCCTGACAGCCGGACCGTCCGGCGAGCCGGGAAGTGGCGGTGTCAATGATGCGAGCTGGGAAGATGAGATTGGCAATGCAGAAGATGATGTAGAGGAGGCGCTGGAGTCTCTGTCAGCGACTACTTATTCTGCGGATGCTGCAAGTCTGGTGGAAGAGACGAAGGGCATTTTCCAGAAAGTGGAGCAGGCGCAGAAAACTGCGAAAACGATTGTGAATAAAGTGAATGGTGCGTTCAAGACGGCGGGAGATATTACTGGCAAGACGGGTTCGACTTTATCGGCGCTCAGAAGTTCGACCGATGAACTGATTAATTTGCTGGATGATATGCGGGTCCTGATTGACACAACGGATAAATATGTGCCGACGATGCTGGATTCCCTGTCTGATTCGGAAGAACTGATGAACCGGCTGACCAGGGCGCTTTATACCACACATGATATGCTCAGTCTTTTGAATGACACGCTGATTTCGGCAGGTGATTCGCTGGATGCCGGAACCAAGGCAACGCTGCAGGGCATGGAGAAGATTCTTGATAAGAACCTGACTATGATCGATCAGCTTGCGGCGGTTCGGGAAGCGGGGGAAGACATGAAGAGTACGCTCGATGAGCAGATCGATAAGTTTGAGGATGAGAACAACTTCCTGAACATAGATCCGGAGGCGGAGAAGATTTCCTTTACCTCCTCGAAAAATCCGTCCCCGAACAGCGTGCAGATCGTCCTGCGGACCGATGAGATCAGCGATGATGATGAATCAACCGATATCTCCGATCAGGAGGCAGACGGCAGCAGTGAAGAAGGTCCGTTAAAACGGATGTGGAATGTGCTGGTGGCGATCGTGAAGGCGATTATTGAGATATTCCAGAATCGGTAAAAGATGCAGAATAAAAATAGATAAGAAAAAGAACTGCCGCATCAGCAAATGATTTGCTGGGCGGCAGTTCTTTTTAGTGGACCAGACGGGAGTTGAACCCGTGTCCAAAAACCAATTCCCTGTTCTTCTACTATCATAGT
>OBJP01001148.1_pt1 | contig 12475 bp, 10 predicted proteins | sample 1519821 | NCBI WGS metagenome assembly OBJP01 (sample SAMN04209218, study PRJEB22552) | human gut metagenome | biome: gut; material: feces | host: Homo sapiens | place: USA: Oklahoma | reverse complement strand
AAATACGATTTTTAGAAAAGCCGACAGACAGCATGACAACACGAAAAAGGCTTTACCCAACCTATCAAGCGTGGGCGGAACTGATGAAAGATATAGGTAAGGTTAAACTTACCATGCAACCACAGAAGAAAAGTTTACAAAAGGTGTGGGAATGGTTAGAAAAGTATGTTGCTCCGTCTTTGAAACTGTTTGCAGAGGTTGGAAAGATAGAGAAAAGGGATTATATCGGTAATCTTGTAGCAAATGGAGAAATGAATATCACACAGAAACAGTTGTATGATGATTACATAAAAGCAAGAAGATTAGAGGAAAGGGGATAATCGTATAGAAAAAGCATTATTAAATTTAAAGGAAGTAAGTGAGTATCTTGGACTTGGAGAAACAAAGACAAGAGAACTCTTGAAAAGTAGAAACTGTCCGTTTTCCATGAAGATTGGGTATCGGTGGTATGCGAACAGAAGATTATTAGACACATGGCTAGAGCAACAAGCAAAAAGTTATTGAAGTTCTGATTGAAAAGGAGGCGAACTTATAGTAGTATATGGTTAAAATCACAGAAGTTCCCTTTTTATTTATCAAAATATTTGATTGATAGAAAGGGTAGAGATTATGGGTAAAGATTTAAAAGGAAAAGAATTAGGAACAGGTTTACGTCAAAGAAAGGACGGTAGATACGAAGCAAGAGCAAAGATAAACGGAATAGACATTAACTTGTATGATGTTGATTTGAAGAAATTAAAAATATTGTTTGAAAAGGCAAAAGAAGAAGCAAGAAATAATATTGATATGAAACGTCAGAAAATAACGCTGAATGAATGGTTTGAGGAATGGTTTGCAAATTATAAAATTCCTAATATCAAGGAAACAAGCGTGTTTCCTATGCGTAGCAAATATTATAATACATTTGGAAAAGCAATAGGGAATATGAAAGTGACAGATATACGGAACTTGGATATTCAACGTGTCATTAACGATATGAATAAGCAGGGGAGAGCGTCTTCCAGTATGCGAGATGCTTTAGGCAGAGTTCGGGAGTGTTTGGAGTCTGCAAAGAATAATCGTATTATAGACATCAATCCATGTTTTGAAATCAATGTACCTTGGGAAAATAAAACAGCAGAAAGACGTTTCTTATCAATGGCAGAGCAAACAAGGTTTTTGCAGGAAGTAGAGCATAACTGGTATAAAGAGATGTTTTACATTATGTTTCTGACGGGTATGCGAATTGGGGAAGTCGGTGGTCTGAAATGGGAAGATATAGACTGGAATAAGAAATGTATTAACATTCAAAGGTCTTTATCCTGTCAATATGAAAATGGAGTAAAGACTATGCGACTAACAAAGCCTAAAACACATAATTCATACAGAAGTATTCCGTTTATGGCAGAAACAGAAGAAATTCTGTTATCTCAAAAAGAAAAACAGAACAGGCAGAAAAAAGCCTATGGAAATCGTTGGCGTTCAAGTGGAGAATTTGATAACTTGGTGTTTACCACTTCTTTAGGAAGTCCAGTTATTCGGAATGTAGCAGAAAAAGAAATTAAGAAAGTAGTAAAAGCAATCAATTTTCAAGAAGCAATAGAAGCGGTAAAGGAAAACAGAGAGCCGATAGAATTTAAAGACCTTTATCCTCATGCAATCCGACATACATTTTGTAGCAGGTGCTTTGAAAAAGGAATGGACGCTAAAGTAGTGCAAATGCTAATGGGACATCAGCATTACAGTACAACGATTGACATATATACTCATGTGACAGAAACAAAATTTGAAGAAGAAATAGCAAAGTTTGGTAGCGTGAGTGAAAAACAGAAAGTTCAGAAAAATAAAAACTCTACCCAGTGTGCATAAAAGAGTACCCAACATAGCAAAATAAGAGAAATTTGCTTTCAACGGGAATGAAAAGTTTCTACCCAAAGGGAAATTGGGTAAAATGGAAGAGCAGAATTGAGGAAAGCGTAGAAAGCCTTATAAAATGGGCATTTGAGAAAACAGTAAATAAAAGTTGGCAAAACAGATGGGACAGTAGTTTTCATTTTCAAGAAATGTCCAAAACGTCGGAATCGAAAGGTTCCGGCGTTTTTTGCGTCTATGTGCTAGTCCATCTGCTCTGGATTGGAAGGACAGCCAGAAAGGGGAATGTTGACAGTCCGCTCCCCAGGATATATAATATTTCTCAGGAAATAACACCAGCATGGAAGGGGAAACAAATAGAATGAAGAAAATTATTTTAACCGGCGATCGTCCTACCGGGCGCTTACATGTCGGACATTATGTTGGCTCTCTGAGCGAGAGAGTGAGACTTCAGAATTCCGGCAAATTCGACGAGATCTATATTATGATTGCCGATGCACAGGCGCTGACAGATAACGCAGATCATCCGGAAAAGGTGCGTAAAAATATTCTGCAGGTTGCCCTGGACTATCTGGCTTGTGGAATTGACCCGGAGAAATCCACCATCTTTATCCAGTCGATGGTGCCGGAGCTGACAGAGCTTACTTTTTACTATATGAACCTGGTTACGGTATCCCGTGTACAGCGAAATCCTACCGTAAAAGCAGAGATTCAGATGCGTAATTTTGAGGCAAGCATCCCGGTTGGATTCTTTACTTATCCGATTAGCCAGGCGGCGGATATCACTGCATTCCGCGCGACGACCGTTCCGGTTGGAGAGGATCAGATGCCGATGTTAGAGCAGTGCAAGGAGATCGTCCACAAATTCAACAGCGTGTACGGCGAGACTCTGACGGAACCGGAGATCCTGCTTCCGTCCAACAAGGCATGTCTGCGTCTGCCGGGTATCGATGGAAAGGCAAAGATGAGCAAATCGCTTGGAAACTGCATCTACCTTTCTGATTCGGAAGCAGATGTGAAGAAGAAGATCATGTCCATGTTTACAGATCCAAATCACCTGCGTGTCGAGGATCCGGGTAAAGTCGAGGGCAATCCGGTATTCATTTATCTGGATGCATTCTGCCGTCAGGAGTACTTTGCAGAGTTCCTGCCGGAGTACCAGAACCTGGACGAGCTGAAAGCGCATTACCAGAGAGGTGGTCTGGGCGATGTGAAGGTGAAGAAATTCTTAAACAACGTCATGCAGGCTGAACTGGCTCCGATCCGCGCGAGACGCCAGGAATGGGAGAAGAGAATCCCGGATGTATTTGACATCCTGAAAGAGGGAAGCAAGGCAGCAGAGGCGAAGGCTGCTGAGACACTTCGCGATGTGAAGGCTTCGATGCGGATCAATTACTTTGATGATGACAGCCTGATTGATACGATCGAGGACTAAGATAAAAAGTGGAAATTCGGCGTGGCTTTCTGGAATGCCGGGAGTGTGCTGCCGGAAATGAATTGATTTAAAAAATAGAGAAAAGTCTGTCTTCTGGCACGGGAAAGGTGCCGGGGTGACAGGCTTTTTTTCGCGTGATTCCCACTTAAAAACGGTTTACATAGTCCCTAAAATTCGATATAATAGTCTGTATCGCGTTATAACACAAAGTTATATCAAATATGAAATGAAAGAATACTAAGAGGGCTACACATGAGCAAAAACAAACAATGGGCGAGTAAGCTGGGCTTTATTATGGCAACGGCTGGGGCGGCGATTGGATTGGGAAATCTGTGGAAATTTCCATATCTGATGGGAAAGAACGGTGGATTTCCATTTCTGGTTGCGTATCTGTTTTTTATCGTTCTTCTCGGACTGCCGGTTATGATCACGGAAATGTCCCTGGGACGGAAGACGCGGCATGATCCGGTGCAGGCATATGCGGACATTCATCCGCACGCACGGATTGTCGGTATATTCGGCGTACTGGCGGCGTTTATTATTTTGAGTTATTACAGCGTCATCGGCGGCTGGATTTTAAAGTATATTGCCAGCTATGTGACGACGGCGGCAGCGCCGGATTTTAATGCCTTTATCGGCAGCAGCGAGCCGGTGATCTGGCATATTGTATTTATGGCAGCGACTATAGCTGTCTGCTATTTTGGCATCAATGGCATTGAGAAAGCGAGCAAATTGATGATGCCGATGCTTCTGGTTCTGTTATTTGTCATCATTTTCAGAAGCGTGACGCTTCCGGGAGCTTCGAAAGGACTGTTATTTATCTTCCAGCCGGATTTTTCGGCGTTCACGCTTTCCTCCGTCAGCGCGGCACTGGGACAGGTGTTTTATTCGCTGAGTCTCTGCATGGGTATCACGATTACCTACGGAAGCTATCTGAGTGGAAAGGAAAATATTCCAAAAAGCTGTATGATCATCGGCGGTCTGGATACTGTGATTGCGGTTCTCGCGGGTATCGCGATCTTTCCAGCAGTATTTGCCTTCGGTCTGGAGCCGGGACAGGGACCGGGACTGATTTTCGGTACACTGCCGATGGTATTTGCGAATATTGCGGGGGGAACTTTCTTCGCAATTCTGTTTTTTGCGCTGGTTTTTTTCGCAGCCGTTACGAGTGCGATCGCACTTCTGGAAGTCTGTGCTTCTTTTGCGATTGATTCGCTGGGCTGGGAACGCAAGCATGCGGCGCTTGTGATTGGTACGGCGATCACGCTGCTTGGCATTCCGAGTGCGCTGTCCTTCGGCGTCCTGAGTGATGTCACAATTCTGAATCAGTCGGTCTTTGATTTCGCCGGACTGGTAACGGATAATATTCTGATGCCGCTCGGTGGACTCACGATGTGCTACTATGTAGGCTGGAAATGGAAACCGGAGTATCTGCTTGCGGAGATCGAGGCGGACGGTACGAAATTCCGTCTGGGAAAACTCTGGGTGTTCTGCATCCGATTCCTGACGCCGATTATGGTGGGAATTGTCAGTGTAACTGGATTTTATAATTTGTACTTAGCGATCCGGTAGGAAGAGCGGCTTTGTTGACAAAAGCAGGAAATTGCCGTATACTTGTTAAAGTTCAGACAGGGTTACGGAAACGGGAATAGGATGTGCTTGACGGTGGATCAAGGACAGGAAAATACCGTTTATGTGATAGTTTGGACGGACAGACAACTTGGGGAAACTTGAATATAAGACAATAAAAATATGGGGATACCGCAGAATGACAAGGATGTGATTGGGCGGTGTCCCCGCTTCGACTGTGGAGAATGAACCGGACATGAGGCATTGCTACGGGTAAAGAAGCGCTGCGTAACTGTGTGCGCAAAATCATGAGCCGGAAGACGTCGTGGAGAAAACAGAGAAGGAGGATGAGATATATGGTTCCGAGAAAGAAAACATTAGCCAAGACAGCGGAAAAGAAATCTGTTTCAACGAAAGAGAAAAAGGTTCCGTCTGTTGTGGAGAAAAAAGAGACAGCCGTAGCTGAAGTAGCGAAGAAAGAAACGGCTGTGGCAGCAGTCGCAAAGAAAGAGACAGCGGTAGCGGAAGTAGCAAAGAAGGAAACAGCTGTGGCAGCCGTGGAGAAAAAAGAGACGGCAGTAGCATCCGTTCCGAAAAAGGAAACTGCACTGGCACACGTAGAGAAGAAAGAGACAGCCGTAGCGCCGGTACAGAAGAAGGAGACCGCCCTCGCAGAGAAGAAAGAGATGGCAGCAGCCGCAGAGAAAAAGGAGACAGACGTGACCGTAAAGAAAACAACTGCAAAGAGAACCACAAAGACAACCACAAAGACAACCACTGCAGCAAAGAAGACAGCTGAGAAAAAGGAAGTAAAGACAGTTGCATACGTACAGTACGCAGGTGCAGAGATTTCTATCGAGAAGCTGGAGGCAGAAGCAAAGAAAGCATATGCAGCTCTGGGACATAAAGAGGACGAGATTGAGACTCTGACCCTGTATGTTAAACCGGAAGAGCGTGCCGTTTACTATGTGGTAAATGGAGAAGGTTCCAGCGAGTACAAGATTGTGTACTAAGGTGGGCGTTCGGTGAAGTTTCCGGCTCTGTATGACGGGAAGTTTACATACCATATCTGCTTAAAATGAGGGAGCAGGTATAAAAATCTAAGAATGGTAAAAAGCCAGTTTTTATATCTTTGGTGTATTAAGAGAGATATAGAACTGGCTTTTTTTGTTGATAGGGAGATGTTTAAAAAACGCTTTGCAAGAATTACAACAGGGAATGCGGATGATTCGATGCCAGGCGTAGTGAAGGAAAAAACAGCCAGAACAGTACGCCAGCGGTTAAGGTCAGGCAAATTTCCATGGCACTGTTGATGATTCCCGATAAAATCCAGCTGTCCAGACAGAAAACACAAGAAATCCAGAGAAGCAGGAGGCAGAGGCGCCCACGGGCAGCAGGAGAATCCAAAGGGTGAGTCAATTTGCTGAAAAAGGCAGTATTGGAGTTTGTTTGGGAATAACGGGCAGGAGCTGGGGACGAAAGATAGAGCTGCAAGCTTAAATAAAAAAGATTATAAAGAAATAACAGTGCAGCCGCCAGCGCCAGAAGCGTGTGAAGGATAGCACAGACTGGGAGGTGCTCCGGAGTATAGGGCAGCAGGGCAGCGGCAGTGAGGAGAAGCAGGCAGCATTTTGCCTGGCGGGGGCGGTACAGGGAGAGCTGGGAGTAGAAAAAGCCGCCGCAGAGCAGGCACCAGAGAAAAAATTCCCCGCGTCGGTGCAGTGCGATGCTGATACTGGAAAAATTGGAAGAAAACAGATTGCATCCGCGTGTGAGTGAGAAACTAAAAAATGGGAGGAGAACGAACGTAAATATCCATCGAATCATGAGGATAGTGTGGGAAAATGGGGCGGAAAAGATACTGGAAAGAAGAGGCAGAAATAGTTGACGGAATTGCTGTTTATGTAATAGTATTATTATTTAGGAAAGATGAAGTATATGTTTGATTAAGAAGGATAATACAAAACCATGATAAATTTACCAGCAGCATTTACTGAACGAATGAAACAGATGCTCGGCAGGGAGTATGATGCGTTTATCGCCAGTTACGACAAGGAGCGCTCACAGGGACTGCGCGTGAACGGACTGAAAACGGATCCGGCGGAATTTGCTAAGACGGCTCCATTTTCTCTGAATCCGGTTGCGTGGGCGGCGGAGGGATTCGCTTATGGGGCGGAGGATCGTCCGGGGCGTCATCCGTACCACGATGCGGGCGTTTACTATATTCAGGAGCCGAGCGCGATGATTGCGGCTTCGCTTTTAAACCCGCAGCCGGGGGAAATGATTCTGGATCTCTGTGCGGCACCGGGCGGAAAATCGACGCAGGCGGCGGCGAGACTGGGCGGAGAAGGACTTCTGGTGAGCAATGAGATCCATCCGGCGCGTGCAAAGATTCTCTCGCAGAATATCGAGCGCATGGGAATCCGGAATGCGGTTGTGACAAATGAAGATTCCGGGCGGCTGACGAAGTATTTTCCGGCATTTTTTGATGGGATCATCGTGGATGCACCGTGTTCCGGCGAGGGAATGTTCCGCAAGGATGAGACGGCGGTCACGGAATGGAGCCCGGAGAATGTGCGTCGCTGTGCTGGGCGGCAGCAGGAGATTCTTGAAAATGCGGCGATGATGCTGAAACCGGGCGGACGGCTGGTGTACTCCACCTGTACGTTTGCGCCGGAGGAGGACGAGCAGGCGATCGGACGTTTCTTAGAGGCACATCCAGAGTTTGCGCTAGAGGAAACGCCGGACTATCCGGGACTTTCGCACGGCGTTCCAGCCTGGGGGGCGGGCGTGACGGATGGAATCGAGAAAACGGTCCGTATCTGGCCGCACCGGACCGAGGGAGAAGGCCATTATGCGGCACTTCTTCGAAAAACGGGTGAGCCGGAGATCGTGAAGCGTAAATATCCGGCTTCGATGAAGGACAAGAAGCTTCTGGCAGTCTATGAGGATTTCTGCAAAGAGATATTTATTGAGCCGAAGAAATGGACAGCGGACAGTACGATGACGATGTTTGGCGACCAGCTTTACCGGACGCCGGAGGAGATGGTCGATTTTAAGGGGCTGCGGGTGCTTCGCCCGGGGCTTCAGATGGGAGAATTTAAGAAAAACCGTTTTGAGCCGTCCCACGCGCTGGCACTTGCCCTGCATCCATCGGAGGTAAAACAGAACGTGAACCTGTCTGCCGACGCGCCGGAGACGGCGGCATACCTGCGCGGCGAGACGATCCAGCTTTCTGAGGAAGACGCCGGAAAAGGCTGGTGCCTTGTGAGTGTGGACGGGTATTCGCTCGGATGGGGCAAGAAGAGCGGCGGGACGCTGAAAAACCATTATCCGAAGGGACTGCGGAAGCAGTATTAATAGAAGAAGGAAAAATCCTCCGGCATCGGAGCCGTAAACTCCATTGCTTTCCCAGTGATCGGATGCCGGAATGCCACCGTATAGGAGTGAAGCGCCTGCCGTCCGATGAAGCGGTAATCCGGGTTGTATAGAAAATCCCCTAAAAGCGGGTGCCCGATGGCTTTCATGTGGACCCGGATCTGGTGGGTGCGCCCCGTTTCCAGGCGAAGCCGGACGAGGGAGCAGCCGAGATCGTCCCGGTAATCGAGACACCGGTAATGGGTGACGGCGTGTTCCCCATGATCCATATCGATGCAGCGTTCGATGGTGGAACCATCTTTTCGGGCGATCGGCAGATCGATGGTGCCGGATTCTTCTGGTTTACCGGCAACAATCGCGAGATATTCGCGGCGTATCTCTTTTTTTGCAGTCATGGCGGAGAGAAATGCGCCGCTTATTTTATGTTTGGCGATCAGCAGAAGACCGGTGGTGTCGCGGTCTAAGCGGTTCACGGCACGGAACACGAAATGTTCGCCGCGCGAGGCAAACCGGTACGCGAGGGCGTTTGCCAGCGTATTTTCATGGTGTCCCTGGGACGGGTGGACAGGCATTCCGGTGGCTTTGTTGAGTATTATGAGATCTTCGTCTTCATATACTATATCGATCGGAAGATTGACCGGAAGAATATCTGAAGAAACGGGTTCGTCCGGGAGAAAGAGCGTCAGGGTGTCTCCGATCTGAAGCGGTGTGTTCAGCCAGGACGGTGTTCCGTTCAGGCAGATCTGCTCAGGGTTCTGTTTGAGCTCGATGAGGATGCGGCGGGAATATCCGGCATCGCGGAGGAAGGCGCCGATGGTGTCAGCTTTGTTTTTATTTGTAATAGTGTATGATAATGTCCGTTTCATTTAGGGAACCTCTTTGTAATCATTGTGATGCCAATAAGGATAACATAAAAGCAAGGAGGCTGCAATCTCATAGTATTTTTTGAAGGATTCTCGAAACCCTATTGACTTGCGATCAAAAACCTAGTATCATTACTAATAAGTAAAGCTGTTTTTATTCAAATTACTTATAAGTAGAACTAATAAATACAATGCAGAGAAAAGGAGAATGAACGATGGCAAAAGTAGGAATTGTAATGGGAAGCGATTCGGACATGCCGATCATGGCACAGGCAGCAGATTTTCTGGACAAGATGGGGATTGATTATGAAATGACAATCATTTCTGCACACCGTGAGCCAGACATCTTTTTTAACTATGCAAAATCCGCTGAGGAGAAAGGCTTTAAGGTTATCATTGCAGGTGCTGGTAAGGCAGCGCATCTGCCGGGTATGTGCGCGGCACTGTTTCCGATGCCGGTGATCGGTATTCCGATGAAAACCTCAGATTTAGGCGGAGTTGATTCTCTGTATTCGATCGTACAGATGCCGTCCGGTATTCCGGTTGCGACGGTAGCGATCAACGGCGGCAAGAATGCGGGTATTCTGGCAGCCAAGATTCTGGCAACTTCCGATCCGGAGCTTTTAGCAAAATTAAAAGCATACTCTGAGGAGATGAAGAACGAAGTGGTCGGTAAGGATGAGAAATTACAGAAACTGGGACATAAAGAGTATCTGGCACAGAAATAAATATTAAAAATATAAACAAGGACATACGGAGGAAAACCATGGATTACAAGAATTCCGGAGTAGATATTGAGGCTGGTTATAAGTCGGTAGAACTGATGAAAGAGCATGTAAAGAAAACGATGCGTGAGGAAGTGCTGGGAGGTCTGGGCGGCTTTGCCGGTGCATTCTCCCTGGCAAAGATTAAAGAGATGGAAGATCCGGTTCTCTTATCTGGTACGGACGGCTGTGGTACCAAGGTAAAACTGGCGATCATCATGGACAAGCATGACACGATCGGTATCGACGCGGTTGCGATGTGTGTCAACGACATTGCATGTGCAGGCGGCGAGCCGCTGTTTTTCCTGGACTATATTGCCTGCGGCAAGAACTATCCGGAAAAGATCGCGGATATCGTAAAAGGCGTTGCAGAAGGCTGCTTACAGTCGGAGGCAGCTCTGATCGGCGGCGAGACAGCTGAGCATCCGGGGCTGATGCCGGAGGAAGATTATGATCTGGCTGGTTTTGCTGTCGGCGTGGTTGATAAAAAAGACATGATTACCGGCGAAAACCTGAAACCGGGTGATGTACTGATCGGTATGGCATCTACCGGCGTTCACAGCAATGGTTTCTCCCTGGTCCGCAAGGTATTTGAGAAGGAACTCAACAAAGAGGGACTGGAGACCTACTATGAGGAGTTGGGAACCACGCTTGGCGAGGCACTTCTGGCACCGACCCGTATCTATGTAAAGGCGCTGAAAGCAGTGAAGAATGCGGGAGTGACTGTGAAAGCGTGCAGCCATATCACAGGCGGCGGCTTCTATGAGAATGTTCCGCGTATGCTGAAAGACGGCGTCCGCGCAGTCATCAAGAAAGACAGCTATCAGATTCCGCCGATCTTCGGTATGCTGGCGAAGAAAGGCGATATCGAGGAGCACATGATGTACAATACCTACAATATGGGTATTGGCATGGTCGTAGCAGTCGATGCGGCTGATGCAGAGCGAGCGATGGAGGCAATGAAGTCCGCTGGCGATACACCGTACATCATCGGTTCCATTGAGGCAGGAGAAAAGGGAGTAACATTATGCTAAGAGTCGTTGTAATGGTGTCTGGCGGCGGTACAAATCTGCAGGCAATCCTGGATGCGGTTGATAACGGCAAGATCACGAACGCAGAAGTTGTGGCGGTTATCAGCAACAATGAGGGCGCCTATGCGATTGAGCGCGCGAAAAACCACGGTGTCCCGGCATTTGTTGTGACTCCGAAGGCGTATGAAACACGCGATGCGTTCAATGAGGCGCTTTTGGAGACTATCAAGGCATGTAAGCCGGATCTCATCGTTCTGGCTGGATTCCTTGTGAAGATTCCGGCGGCGATGATCGAGGCATACAGAAATAAAATTATCAATATCCATCCGTCCCTGATTCCGTCATTCTGCGGCGTCGGCTATTACGGACTGAAGGTGCATGAGGCGGCGCTGGCGCGCGGCGTCAAGGTGACGGGCGCGACGGTTCACTATGTGGATGAGGGAACCGATACCGGTCCGATCCTCTTCCAGAAGGCCGTAGAGGTGCAGCCGGATGATACGCCGAAAACGCTGCAGCAGCGCGTGATGGAACAGGCAGAGTGGGTACTGCTTCCGCAGGCGATCAATGCGATTGCAAACGGAAGAATATAAGGAGAAGAACATGAAAGTTTTAATCGTTGGCAGCGGCGGACGTGAGCATGCGATCGCATGGAAAGTAGCTCAGAGTCCGAAGGTAGATAAAATTTATTGTGCACCGGGCAATGCGGGAATTGCAGAGTATGCAGAGTGTGTGCCGATCAGTGCGATGGAATTTGATAAGCTGGCGGCATTTGCAAAAGAGCATGAGGTTGACCTGACCGTGATCGGCATGGACGATCCGCTGGTTGGCGGTATCGTGGATGTGTTCGAGGCACAGGGACTGCGTGTATTTGGACCGAGAAAAAATGCGGCGATTCTGGAAGGATCGAAGGCATTTTCCAAGGATCTGATGAAGAAATACAACATTCCGACCGCAGCCTATGAGACTTTTACCGATCCACACAAGGCGCTGGAATACTTACAGACCGCTAAGATGCCGATCGTTTTGAAAGCAGATGGTCTGGCACTTGGAAAAGGTGTTCTGATCTGCAATACTTTAGAGGAAGCAGAGGCAGGCGTCAAGGAGATCATGGAGGACAAGAAGTTTGGTTCTGCCGGCAATCAGATGGTCATCGAGGAGTTCATGACGGGACGCGAGGTTTCGGTTCTTTCCTTCGTCGATGGCGATACGATCCGTATTATGACTTCTTCCCAGGACCACAAGCGGGCGCTGGACGGCGATCAGGGCTTAAATACAGGCGGTATGGGAACCTTCTCACCAAGCCCGTTCTACACAAAAGAAGTAGATGAATTCTGCAAAAAATACATCTATCAGCCGTCGGTTGACGCGATGAAGAAGGAAGGACGTACCTTCAAGGGCATCATTTTCTTCGGTCTGATGCTGACCGCGGATGGCCCGAAGGTGCTGGAATACAATGCCCGTTTCGGCGATCCGGAGACACAGGTTGTCCTGCCGCGCATGAAGAATGATATCATGGAAGTCTTTGAGGCATGTATCGACGGAACCCTGAATCAGATTGAGCTTGAATTTGAGGATAATGCAGCA
>OBJP01001133.1_pt1 | contig 12661 bp, 9 predicted proteins | sample 1519821 | NCBI WGS metagenome assembly OBJP01 (sample SAMN04209218, study PRJEB22552) | human gut metagenome | biome: gut; material: feces | host: Homo sapiens | place: USA: Oklahoma | reverse complement strand
GGACGATGCAGCGGCTGGAGGGCATGACAGCCAGCTCATCCACGCTCATCAGTTCCTTGCCCAGCTTCTGATAGTTCAGACCGTAGGTACGCTGGGCACCACGGGAATCGCTTTCATTCATGGTGTCAATGGTTTCTTTGCCCAAAAGCCCGGACACCATCTTTAAGCTGCTTTCCTCTTTCCCGCCCAGAAACAGCATGGTTGAGCAGCACCCGGCAACGGTTTCCGCATTGTCCTTATACATTCCTTTAAGCTGGCTGAACGTCTGGAGGACGATGTGGGCAGATATATTCCTCGACCGGATTACGGAAACCAAATGCTCCCAGTTCGGGATTTTTTGGTTTGCAAACTCATCAAACAGGCAGGTTACATGGATCGGGAGCCTGCCGTGATAGACTTTCAACGCCCGGTCGCACAGTACGTTGAACATCTGGGAGTACATCATGGCTGAAATGAAGTTGAACGTCGGGTCAGTATCGGAAACCACCGCAAAAAGGGCGGTTTTCTCGTCACCCAGCTTTTCAAGCTCTAATTCATCATAGGACATCATCTCCCGGACGGCAGCAATATCAAATGGGGCTAATCTGGCCCCGCAGGAAATAAGTATGCTTTTTAAAGTTTTGCCCGCCGCCATCTTAAATTTTTTATACTGCCTTGCCGCAAAGTGGTCGGGATTGCGCTGTTCCAACTGTTCAAACAGTAGGTCAACCGCTGATTTAAAGTTCTCGTCGTCCTCCCGGCACTCGCAGGCGTTGAGCATATCCAGCAGGGTATTCATGTTGCGCTCCTCGGCTGGGGCTTCATAGTAGATATAAGCGATCAGTGCCTGATACAGCAGGGCTTCCGCTTTTTCCCAGAATCCGTCCCCGCCTTTGGCTTCTCCCTGGGTATTGGTCATAATAACCGTGACAAGGGTGAGAATGTCCGTTTCGCTATGGAGATAAACAAAGGGGTTGTAGTGCATGGAGCAGGAAAAATCAATGGTATTTAAAACCTTGATTTTGTACCCGCCACGCACCAGTGCCCGCCCGACTTCCTCGATAACCGTACCCTTTGGATCGGAGCAGACATACGATGCGTTCATCTGGAGAAGATTGGGCTTGATGTGGTAGCGGGTCTTTCCCGAACCACTCCCACCAATGACCAACACATTCAGATTGACGTTTCTCTTTTCGGGGTCTGCAATTTTTCCCAGCGTCAGACGTTCCGTTTCGGACAGCAGGATATTCTGCGAAAAGTCCGGGTCGATGAACGGCTCAATATCTTTTGCATTTCCCCATCGGGCAGTACCATACTCCGCACCACGCCGGTATTTCCGGGCATTCTTGGATTTCTGGTACACGATAAACCACAGCAGAGCGCCGCAGGCATCTCCCACCAGCAGGTCAAACGGATGCAGGCTGGGCAGGGGATTGGCAAAGGCTTCCCCAATTTTAAGGAACGCCCCCAAAATCCTATCCAGCACATCGCCGCCGGATGCCATGCGGTACGCCTGCCCCAGCTTGGTAGCCATCAGGCCGACCAGGATATACGGCAAAGCCGCTTTTAGCAGCTTGGAAGTATTGACTTTCGGCAATTTTTTCATCTGTCCACCTCCTGGCTCTTGTTCCGGGAGAGAGATTTTGCCATATCCTTGACCACTTCTTGAAGTTTGGAAAGCTGCTTGCGGATGGACGGCTTCTCCTTGGACTGGCTTTTCACGACTTTACCGGAATATTCCCGGAATGCCGCCGTCAGTGCGTCGGCATCTTTACTCTTGAAAAAGACCAGATACCGGGGCGACTGTGTGGAAGCATCCTTTTTGAGAGCAAAGTCAATGCCGTATTTCCGGGCAACTTTCTCAAAAGACTTGATGTTGCCGTCCGTGATTTCGATGTTGCTGACCCCAGCCCCCTGCCGGACAAGGTGTTTCACACTCTGTTTGCCCTTGTAGATCTTGGGATTTTTTTGCTTTTTCTCCATTTCCTCAAGGGCTTTCAGGAGTGCGGCTTTCAGCACATTGGCGGTCAGCTTGGTGGCTTTGATGCTAATCGCCACCGATTTGTTTTCAACTTCTTCCTGCAAACCTCATCACTCCTTTCTCTGGCAGGAATGCTGAAAAAGGAAATGGTCTAAGGCGGAACCACCAGCCGGTGCAACAGAAACAGTGTCAGCCGGTACAGGTCATCAGGCATCAGCCCTCCACCTCGTTTTCTCCCTGAGCATGGATTTTCAGAATGCCATCCAGGGTAGTGGCGGTAATGCCCAGCCGCTGCGCCACAGCAATATCGTTTTTTACGGACTCGTCAACTTCGTCCCCGCAGACAATCAGCACATGGCTCCGGCGCAGAAGTTCACGCCCAATGTCAATGCCGTCCTTGTGTTCGGCAGGAATGGAATCACGCAGGAAATGGGGAAGATAGAGAACCGGACAGATTGGGGTAAAACCGGCTTCATAGACTTTGCGGCAGTACACCGCCGCCTGATCAATGACAGTAAACTCGCCGCCTTTCCAGACGGCTGTAATGTAGGCAAATGGCTTTTTCATGGGGAAGCTCCTTTCTCCGGCTGTGCCGGGTAGCAAACGAGCAACCCCGTGTCAAGAATGAAAATGAACGCACACCGTGCGTTCTTGACACAGTGCTGCTCATTTGCATTTTTGCAGTTAAGGGGGCTGGTCAGAAACTGGCGCAGCCGCCCATAGGCGATTATGAAAAAAGCAGTTACCCACCGCCGTAAAGGTCATGGTTGACCAAAGCTGTGTAGTAACTGCTGATAGTGGTAGGGGCATTATACAAGGCGGTAAGCAGATACGCCCGGATGTTTCGGACTTTGGTGGTGTTAGATTTCAAACTGCTCACCACATAGCTGATATGCTCCGAATTGAGTTTTAGCAGGCGGCTCTTTACAACCTCTAAGGGGAAGTCCTGGCCGCCTATGCGGATCATGGGCTTTGTGCTGCAAACCGTGTCCACCATGATGTCAACAATCTCGTCCAGAATGTCAGCATCATAGCCGAGCTGCCTGCGAGTGATGTCGTACTCAATATTCTCCATGATAATCTGACGATAGACACGCATCGTATCCATCGCATCTGCCGCAGGCGATTTATCTTCCGGCAGCCCCCTGGCCGGATGGATAGATGGTTCAGTATCACTCAATTCAGTATCTTTTATCTCAGTATTATTAGAGGCCGTTTTTTGGAAGTCTTGACTTCCAGATTGCGGAACTTTAGACTTCCGTTTTTCGGAAGTCAAGACTTCCGCATTCCGAACAAAGTTCTTAACATAGATTTTTGTCGGCTTTCCCTGGCCTTGCTTTTTGCGCTCGATCAAGCCCGCCTTATCCAGTTCCCCAAAAAGGGAAACGGCTTTGGTATGCCCGCAGCACAAATATTCCAAAGCATCCTCCAGAGTAAAGAAAATGAATACCCGGTTGTATTCGTCCAGCCAGCCATTCCGAACTGACAGCCCCATACGGTCAAGCATAAGCCCGTACAGGATTTTGGCGTCGGAAGATATGCGCCGGTAGCTGGGGTCAGTGAACAGCACTTTGGGTATCCGGTAAAAAGTGAACTGTTCCGCTTCATCTCCGTAGAAGTAGTCCAGCATGGCAAGGTCTGGCATGAATTACACCTCCCTCCTAAAAAATTCTAAACGCTTAAAGCAAAAGGTGCTGCCCGAAAGCAACACCTTTTAAATCTGAAACTGGCATCTCTATTCTGTTTTTCTATGGAATCATCTGGAAATGCTTGAGTGCATCCATAATCGCTGCTTCTTTCTCTGGCGGGCACTTCGGCACTTTGGCATCTTCTTTTTTTGACTGGTTATAGTTCTTTCTCTCGATAATGCCACATTTCCGTTTTATTTGGGCGATATAAAGCTGACTGACTTTAAAGCCGAATTTTTCAAGTACATAAGCCTTGATTTCATCGTAAGTGGCTTTACTCTCCGCCGCCGTCAAATCCAACTCATCCATCGTGATTTCCACCTCGATATGATGCTTGACATTTAGTTTGGACAATAAACATACCGTTTCGACATGCACACTCATCGGAAACATATCAGTCGCCTTCACCTTCCTGATCTCATACCCATTCTCCCGCAGATACTTCACATCCCGAGCCAAAGTCGCTGAATCGCAGCTCACATATACGATCCTCTCCGGCTCCATCTGAACCATCGTATCCAGTACGCTTCTCTCACATCCTTTTCTCGGTGGATCGACTACGATCACATCCGCTCTCGCATGCTCTCCCGGATGCTCTTTTGCATAATCCGCATAATACTCCGGCAACACTTCTTCTGCCTTTCCTACAAAAAACTCCGCGTTTGTAATCTCATTGATCTCAGCATTATGCTTTGCATCTTCAATTGCCTGTGGCACGATTTCCACGCCGTAAACTTTCTGTGCTTTCTGCGCAAGAAAAAGGGAAATCGTTCCAATACCACAATACACATCCCAAACCGTCTCTTTTCCAGTAAGCCCGGCGTATTCCAGTGCGGTTCCGTAAAGTACCTCTGTCTGTACCGGATTCACCTGATAGAAAGACAGCGGTGAAATCTGGTATTTGACATTACCGATATAATCGGTGATATACGTCTGTCCCCAGAGCGGACAAACCTTTGATCCCATGATCACATTCGTCTTTTCTTTATTGATATTATAAGTAATACTTGTCATTCCCGGAATCTTTGTCAGCTTTTCCAACAATTTTTCACTGCAGGGAAGCTTATCCCCGTTAATGATCAGACAAACCATGATCTCTTTTGTTGTAAATCCATACCGGACCAGGACATGGCGCACCAGCCCTTTGTGCCGTTCCTCATCATATGCAGAAATCTTCTCTTCCCGCATGTAGTCCAGAATCTGATCCAGGATCACTTTATTCTCCGGTACTCCAAGTACGCAGTCCCTGTTCGGAACCGGGATGATCTGATGGGTTCTTCCGGCATAGAATCCGGCAATCAGATTCCCTTCTTTATCCACTCCGATCGGGAACTGTGCTTTATTCCGGTAACGGAACGGTTCCTCCATTCCTGCGATCGGCTCCATGATCTGATCCAGCAATTCTTCTTCCACACTGCCAAGACGGATCAGGTTATTTCTTACTTTTGTATTTTTAAACTCCAGCTGTTTCCGGTAATCCATCTCCTGAATCTGGCATCCGCCACAGCGTCTTGCCTCCGGACAGCGTGCAGATACACGAAATGCGGATTCTTTTACAATCCGCATTAATCTCGCATATCCGTAGTTCTTTTTTGCTTTCATTACTTTTACTTCAACGGTATCTCCGATGACTGCATCCTTGATAAACAGAGTATATCCATCAACCTTTCCGATTCCTTCACCACCGATTCCGATATCTGTAACTTCTACCGTCACTACGTCATTTTTCTTCATTTTTATACTCATCTTTCTTTCAGAACTTCTCTTAGATACTGGTCTTTCTTAAGTTAGATTCAAACAGACGGTTATAACCTAACCAGTCCTTTGTATCTTTTGCCTTAAAAATCTCTGTCAGTGTCTGCATCTTTGCATCAGCATTATCTGCACAATTAAGTGCCATTGCCTCAGCAAGCGCCGGTTTCTTCGGCGAACCGTATTCGAGTTCTCCGTGATGCGCTACGATACAGTGCTTTAATTCGCTGGCAAGCTTCTTTGGAAAATCCGGGATCTCACGAATTGCATCATCCAGCATTTCCACACCGATCACAATATGACCGAGCAGCTGCCCATCATCGGTATAATCATTATCCGGGAACAGGGAAAGTTCCTGTGTCTTTCCGATATCATGACACATTGCCGCTGTATACAGAAGATCCTTATTCAGGATCGGATATGCCCCTGCCATATATTCACAGAATTTCACTACGCTTAATGTGTGCTCCAGAAGTCCTCCGGCAAATCCGTGATGTACACTCTTTGCTGCAGAATGTGCCTTGAAGCTCTTGATAAACTGTTCATCATTTACAAAATAATACCGGATCACCTGCTGCAGATACGGGTTCTTCACCTGCTTTCCATAACGCATCAGTTCTTCATACATTCCATCCACACTTTTCTCGCTGGTCGGCATATAATCCGCCGGATCGTATTCTCCCTCGTCTGCTACACGGAGCTGCTTGATGTTCATCTGAAGATTGCCGTTATAGCTGATGATCTCCCCGTAAACTTCAATAAAATCTTTTTCGCTGTAATCTGCAATTCCATTTGAATTCGGATCCCAGATCTTTCCATCTAAAGTTCCTGTCTTGTCCTGAAGGATCAGGTTGTCATATGGTTTTCCGTTCCTTGTCTCCGCACTTCTTTTCCCTTTGCAAAGATACGTATTTCTGATTGTCTCGCCTTCGTGTAATGTCTCAATATATCTCATGTCATTCCTCTTCCTGCTCTATATTTTAAATTTATGGTTGCTTTTTATCTGCAAATCTATTCTTTACTTCCAACTGTCACATCAAATGTTACATCGACATAACCATCTGCGCCACGCCTCTGCCCTTTGATCCTGATCTGTGTACCGGTTCCGGCTTCTGCGATCTGTTTATGAAATCCTGCTATACCGATGATATCTGTCTTGTTAATCTCTGTGATCACATCACCATTCTGGATCCCCGCCTGCATCGCAGGCGAATCAGCCTCTACTTCCCTGACATAAATGCCTTTCGGGATTCCCTGTTCGCCGGCAAGCTTCTCCGTCACTACAACTCCGTGAACGCCAATATACGGAACTCCCTGTCCATTTGCCAGAAGTTCGATCTCTTCCTTGATATCCGAAATCGCATAGGCACTTACAAGATTTCCGTCTCTCTGCAGTTCTGACTGGTCACAGATTCCAATCACTTCACCCGCCGTGTTAAACAGAATTCCGCTCCCTTTTTCACTTCCTGCAATATCTGTATCAAGCAGCCGGTACTGCCCGTCCGCCACTGTCCGGTAATTTCTAGTGGAACTGATGATCCCATATCCGACACCACCTGCATATCCAAACTGCTCACCAAGAACGATCACGCCGTCCCCACGGTTCACTGCATTAGAATTACCAAGCATCGCCGTCTGGATCTGGTTCCTCGTACTATCCGACAGATCTGATCTCTTGACCGCAATGATCGCAAGTCCAAGATTCCGGTCCTGCTTTTTCAAAGTTGCGTTATATGTAGTATTGTCTGAAAATGTGACTTTCAGTGCTTCTGCATCTTTTACAATTCTTGCCGGTGCCGCAATCAAAAGATCTGCTCCATTATCCCAGAAAATAACTCCCGATACAACCTGCTCCCCTGCATTCTCCCAACCTTCATCCCGGTGCACGGCATAGATCTCAACCACACTTTTTCCTGCTGACAATGCCACCTGGTATAATGCATGGTTCATCTCCTGATAATCTTCGACAGTCAGATCCGGATACTGAATCTCTTCCTCCTGTGCTTCCTGATCCTTGGTATCCGTCTCATTCTCAACCGGAGTTTCCTCCTGATCCAGCGGAATCGTTACCTTCTCTCCGCCCAGATGTGTCATCGCCCATGGGCGAAGGGCATAAAACGCAAGGCCTGCTGCAAGTCCAAAAATCAGTCCTCTTCCTGCAAGCCTGCACAGATTTCCCATGATTCCTTTTTTACTTCGCTGTTCATCTTTTACTGTTTCCTGCAAAAACGAATATTTTTCTTCCTCACTGTCGTGCGGTTCTTCGTTATGCTTATTCTCCCGATTATCAGACATTGTGCTTCTCCTTAGACCTCCGGAGTGCTTTCAGCCACACCTGGTTTTAGTATACATGATTCCCCGCAAATGTTCAACGAAATTTCACCTTTCCACTTTCATTTAGCCGGTAAATAAGTTAGAATAGAACCAGACAAAATATGAGGTATAAATGTATTATGAATCAAAAATCTTTAACAAAATTGGAATTTCCAAAAATTATAGAGATGCTGACCGATCACGCTTCTTCCCCTGGCGGAGCTTCATTCTGCCGACGGATCAAGCCGATGACCGATCTTAACAAAATCATCACTGCACAGGAACAGACTGCCGCAGCATTTACCCGCATTGTAAAGAAGGGAATTCCTTCTTTCAGCGGCTGCTATGCTGTCTCCGACTCTCTCAAGCGCCTGGAGATCGGAAGTGCCTTAAGCGCACCGGAACTCCTCCGGATCGGCAAGCTTCTTCAGACAACCGCCCGGATCAAATCCTACGGCCGTCATGAAAATGCAGACGATCAGGCAGATTGTCTGGATGTATATTTTGAACAGCTTGCGCCGCTTACACCACTTTCTGCCGAAATTGACCGCTGCATTCTTGGTGAAGATGAGATCAGCGATGATGCCAGCAGCAAATTAAAGCAGATCCGCCGCAGTATTAACGGCATGAATGACAAAATCCATTCTACCATGACCGGACTTTTGAACGGTTCCATGCGCACCTATCTCCAGGATGCCATTATTACCATGCGTGGCGACCGTTACTGTCTCCCGGTAAAAGCCGAGTACCGCAGCCAGGTAAATGGTCTGATCCATGACCAGTCAGCAACCGGCTCCACACTTTTCATTGAGCCGATGGCCGTTGTCAAACTGAACAATGATCTGAAAGAATTATATGCCCAGGAGCAGGAAGAAATCCAGGTGATCCTTGCCCGCCTCAGTGTGGATGCAGCTGAATATATTGAAGAAATCCGTCTGAACTACAAAGCACTTGTAGAACTGGATTTTATTTTTGCAAAAGGTGCACTGGCACTGGATATGAACGCCAGCCGCCCAGTCTTTAACACCGAAGGCCGGATCCGGATCCGTGAGGGAAGGCACCCTCTTCTGGATCGTAAAAAAGTTGTTCCGATCAGTCTGACACTTGGAGATACCTTTGATCTTCTCGTCATAACCGGTCCGAATACAGGTGGTAAGACCGTTTCCCTCAAGACTGTGGGACTTTTTACCTTGATGGGCCAGGCAGGTCTGCACATTCCTGCACTTGACCGTTCAGAACTTGCTGTATTTAACCAGGTTTATGCTGATATTGGTGACGAACAGAGTATTGAACAGTCTTTAAGTACCTTCTCTTCTCACATGACAAATGTGGTTTCTTTCCTAAATCATGTGGATGAGAATTCATTAGTCCTTTTCGATGAACTTGGTGCGGGAACCGATCCTACTGAGGGTGCTGCACTCGCTATCGCCATTCTGTCACATCTGCATAACCGTGGAATCCGCACTATGGCAACGACACACTACAGCGAACTGAAGGTATTTGCTCTTTCTACTCCGGGAGTAGAAAATGCCTGCTGTGAATTTGACGTGGAGACATTGAGCCCGACTTACCATCTTCTGATCGGTATTCCTGGAAAAAGTAATGCTTTCGCGATTTCCGAAAAACTCGGCCTTCCGGATTATATCATCCAGGATGCCAAAACGCATCTGACCGAGGAGGATGAATCTTTTGAAGATCTCCTTACTGATCTGGAACAGAGCCGCAAGACCATCGAAAAAGAGCGGGAAGAGGTTGCTTCTTACCGCCGCGAGATGGAGCGTCTCAAGTCCGAACTCAAGAACCAACAGGAAAAGCTGGATACACAGCGCGACCGGATCATTCGTGAGGCAAATGCCAGAGCAACCGACATTGTTCAGGAAGCCAAAGATTTTGCTGATGAGACAATGAAGAACTTCCGCAAATTCGGCAAAGCCAGTATTTCCGCTTCCGAGATGGAAAAAGAAAGAGAACGGATCCGCAAGCAGCTTTCCAAAACTGAAAATAAAAACCGTCTGGAAAAGAAAAAACCTTCCAAAGCTTACAAGGCAAGCGATTTCCATCTGGGCGATTCTGTAAAAGTACTGAGCATGAATCTGACCGGAACGGTAAATTCACTACCGGATGCCAAAGGCAACCTGTTTGTCCAGATGGGTATTCTCCGGTCACAGGTCAATATTTCCGATCTCGAACCGATCGAAGAACCGCTTACGGTTACTGCAAAGCAGATGCGCAGAACCAGCAGTGGCAAGATGAAGATGGGCAAATCCATGCATGTCAGTCCAGAGATCAATCTTCTTGGCAAAACAGTCGATGAAGCAGTTGCCGAACTTGACAAATATCTGGATGATGCCTATATCGCACACTTAAGTCCGGTACGAATTGTACACGGGAAAGGAACCGGCGCACTCAGGAACGGGATCCATCAGTATCTGCGCCGCCAGAAACATATCAAATCCTTCCGGCTGGGAGCTTTCGGGGAGGGCGATGCCGGTGTAACTATCGTAGAATTCAAATAATCATTGGGGGAACTATCATGGTGACTAAACAGAAAATCTTAATTGTAGATGACGACGAGAATATTGCAGAACTGATTTCTCTCTACCTTACAAAGGAATGCTTCGATACGATGATCGTACACGACGGGGAAGAAGCTCTTACCGCATTTGAATCCTATCAGCCAAACCTGATGCTGCTCGACCTGATGCTTCCGGGCATCGATGGCTATCAGGTCTGTCGCGAGATCCGCAGTAAGCACAATACCCCAATCATTATGCTTTCCGCAAAAGGAGAAGTATTTGACAAGGTGCTCGGTCTGGAGCTTGGTGCCGATGATTACGTCTTAAAACCATTCGATTCCAAGGAGCTTGTCGCAAGAGTAAAAGCGGTACTCAGACGCTATCAGCCTGCCAAACCAGAAACTCCTGCCGCCAGCCGCGGAAAGGTTGTTGACTATCCGGGAATCGAGATCAATCTTACCAATTACGCAGTAACCGTTGATGGTAAGAATGTAGATATGCCGCCAAAAGAACTGGAACTTTTGTATTTCCTCGCCTCTTCACCAAACCAGGTATTCACACGCGAGCAGCTCCTTGACCAGATCTGGGGCTATGAGTATGTCGGCGACACCCGTACCGTTGATGTTCATATTAAGCGTCTGCGCGAGAAGATCAAGGATCATCCTTCCTGGGGACTTAGTACCGTCTGGGGAATCGGTTACAAATTTGAGGTGAAGTAATGAAAAGTACTCTTTACCTTAAATTTATCCTCTTATATATTATTCTCGGATTTTTAAGTATTTTTACAGTGGCATCCCTGTCATCCACACTGACAACCCACTATCTGGAAAGCAGCATTTCCGGCAATATGTATCAGTCGGCGAATCTGCTTGCATCCAATTATCTGCCGGACTATTTTTCCAAAACCATTGCTCTGGCAGATGTTTATACACAGCTCAATGGTATGAGCGATTATCTGAATTCAGATATCTGGTTTGTTGATAATGAGGGATCTTTACTTGCATCTGCCAAATCCGGCGATGTATCGTATGCCCCTTCCCGGATTGAAAATTTTGATCCTGCAGAATCTGGCGGCTCCACTTATCTGACCGGTGATTATCACGGGTACTTCAACTCAGAAATGATCACCGTGATTGCTCCGGTCACAGAGAATTTTTCAACCCACGGATATCTGCTTGTACATAAGCCTTACTCGCAGATCACAGACGCACATTCTGTTCTGATGCGTAACACGTATATCGTGATTCTGATCATTTATGTGCTCTCATTCATTATTTTGCTGGGTGTACATTTTCTGATCTACCGCCCGCTCGTCAAGATTACGAATGCAGCAAAGCAGTATGCTTCCGGCAATCTGGATGTTGTCATCCCGGTTAATACGCAGGATGAGATAGGATATCTTTCCGCATCCCTCAACTACATGTCTTCCCAACTGAAAGATATGGAGGATTACCAGAAGAAATTTGTGGCAAATGTATCCCATGATTTCCGTTCTCCTCTGACTTCCATCAAAGGCTATGTTGAAGCCATGGCGGATGGCACGATCCCACCTGAAATGCAGGGCAAATACTTAAATATCATCTTATTTGAAACAGAACGTCTTACTGACCTTACACGCGATCTGCTGACATTGAATGAATTTGATACGAAGGATCTTCTTCTTGATAAAACAGATTTTGATATTCACGAAGTGATCCGTAACACAGCAGCTTCTTTCGAAGGTACCTGCACTGCCAAAAAAATTTCTATCGAACTTCTTCTGGCAACTCGTACCCTGTATGTACATGCTGACCAGCACAAAATCCAACAGGTTCTATACAATCTGCTGGACAACGCGATCAAATTCAGCAATCCGGAGTCTACGATCACGATTGAAACCACACCGCGCGGTGACAAAGTATATACTTCCGTCAAAGATTATGGAATTGGCATTCCGAAATCAAGTATCAACAAAATATGGGAACGTTTTTACAAAAGCGATCTCTCCCGCGGAAAAGACAAAAAAGGAACCGGACTTGGGCTTTCAATCGTAAAAGAAATTATTCAGGCACACAATGAAAATATCAATGTGATCAGTACCGAGGGAGTTGGAACAGAATTTATCTTCTCCCTTCCACTGACGAAAAAATAGCAATAAGAAAGAATGTGCCTCAGCACATTCTCGCGCCGAGCGCGGTCGCTTGCGACATTCTTCATCTTCGTGCGAGTGCGCATCTCCGGCACGCAGTGCCTTTTATTTCATAGGAAGTTCCTTTGGAATTTCCTATGAAATAAAAAGAAACGGTTGTAGCCGGCATAAATAATATGTCACTCACAACCGTTTTTATATAAAAATGTCTGAAACCCATTTCCCACAGATTTCAGACATTTCTTCTTAGGGTTATAGGACAAAACGTGTTGATGGCTAATCCCAGCCATCAAACGTTCTATCC
>OBJP01001127.1_pt1 | contig 12742 bp, 1 predicted proteins | sample 1519821 | NCBI WGS metagenome assembly OBJP01 (sample SAMN04209218, study PRJEB22552) | human gut metagenome | biome: gut; material: feces | host: Homo sapiens | place: USA: Oklahoma | reverse complement strand
TGCCGCGCCCCGCAGTGCCCGCTTCCCCCGAGAACAATTATCAGTGCAGGTAGAAAGCTTATCGATTTTCGAAAAAGTCGGCTATGGTCGACCCCTGCGGCCTAAACGTAGTAGATAGGTCCTTTTCGTGGTGCAGCGTCAGACCAGTCTTTTTGGGGCGGGGTTATTTTGACTACATGCCGATCTGATTGCCCAAGTAGTCAAAATAGCCCCGTCCCAAATTAGCTACTTTGTGGGTTGTGGGGGATAAAGATTGCCGGTCGATTTTTCCTACTGGGGTATGTTGATGGCGCGAGTGGTTCGATTTTGAGCCTGAGTGGCAACCCGAGGCGAAATTTCGGGTCACCCAAATTGCTACAATTTTAAGCATATAGCGATGTCCTGCCTTGCGTTTCTGCGCGGGGGGGGGCGTATATTTGCATCGATGGGGACGACACACATATATAGCGAGCCGCTGCTTGACGTCCTCATGGATTTGGGGAGGGCCTTCATGAATCGCGTGTGTGCGAGAGCTCGAGAAATGCTAAAGCCTTTTGGCAAGAAAACCAATACCGCCAAGCGCGTCCTGAGGGTCTTGGCCGTCCCGCTGGCGGCGTGTGCGCTCTTGTTTGGTGCGACGAGTGCGTTGGCTGCCGTGAGCGACCATACCGTGCAGACGGTGAATCCTACCGGCACCACGGTCAATCTGTTCGACTACTGGGTCGTTAATGGCGACAATGACAACTCGGCAAACATCAATAACTATAACAACAATGACAACACCGGCATCAATAAAGACCATCAGCTCAAGTTCAATGGCGGTGCCGGATCAGGCATTAATAAATGGACGGGCAGAAGCAATATCAACGGTTTTGGACGTCTTTCATTTGTGAAGAACACGCTGGTGGATGGCTATCCGGCAATCAACAATGGCACCTACACCTCCCAAGGCCAGGGTGTTAACTACACCGATGAGTCGCTGGCCTATCTCTTTAATAACGACAGCCAGGCAAATGGCAAGCAGGATGGCAAGGCCGTCCACAACAACGTGAAAGGCCTTTTCCAGCTCAAGGACGGCTATTACGTTTACGACTCGTATGGTTCTGGCGGCAACTATGCCGTATATAACTCCACGACTAACACCTTTGACGTCTACGATAAGGCGGGCGTATATAAGGGCGGCGTATCAGATGCAAATCTGGGCCAGTTCTTCCCCTTCGACTCGGCTGACAAGGTTTTTGATGAGAAGGGCAACAGCCTCTCCCCTAAGCAGATCATTGATGGAAGCACGAATCTCAACCATCACTTTGGAATGTCCGTGACCACGGAGTTTGTCCAGCCTGCGAGCGGCAAGACCACCGGTAACAAAGATATGATCTTCGAGTTCTCGGGCGACGACGACGTATGGGTCTACATCGACGGCGTACTCGTGGGCGATCTGGGTGGCATCCACGAGAAGGCGACGCTCAAGATCAACTTCGCCACCGGTGGCGTGCATGTCGGTCATGTTGACAATGCAAATGATCCCGAAAAGACAATTCAAGACACCACCATTAAGGCGATGTTCCAAGCTGCCGGCGTAGATACTTCAAACAGAAGATTCTCCGGCAACACCTTCCTCGACAGCTCCAAGCACACGCTGAGCTTCTTCTACCTGGAGCGTGGTGCGGGCGCATCGAACATGTCGCTTAAGTTCAACCTCACCACCCTGCCGTCGTCCGAGGTCGCGAAGGTCGACCAAAACGGCGAGGCAGTCCAGGGTGCCGAGTTTGCTCTGTATCAGTCAGATGCCAACTGGAACGCGCAGGGTGAGCCCATCGCTCAGGGCACGACGGACGCCAATGGTCAGTTGGTGCTTCTGAAGTCGGACGGTTCCGTTCTTTCGTTCGATAGCCAGCATGCTGAGAAGCACGACTACTTTGTACTCAAAGAGGTTAGCCTGCCCAAGGGATACCGCTCAAGCCTGACCTCGTCGACCACTGCAACGCCAGGTGAGCTGCACCTGCAGTACAAGGCCGCGGCAAGTGGCACGGGTGGCGTGGTGGTTGCGCCGCAAACAACGGTCACAACAGCCAACAACGAACAATGGACGGGCAGCCGCATGTGGCTGAACGGCGGCTATCTGGCCGCTAAGGAGACCATTTCCCTTAGCAAAGAGACGAAAGACAATAAGGATAAACCCATTAGCTCGGGTACGACCTTTGCTGTCGTGCTCAAGCGCACCGATAAAACTAAGAAAGACACGGACGTAAACGCGTGGACGGCGGTCACGGGCAACCCGCTCAATGGCTACAAGCTGTGCTCCAAACACGGCATTGAGGGCGCGGTCGAGGCTGCCAAATCGGCGGATACGAACGTCTTTGGCGTCATCACCAAGGGCGACTATGAGGTAACGGTCAGGTCGCTGCCCGGCGATATCGAGAAGTACGCCGCCATGTTGGAAGATAAGTCCCAGTCCGAATATACCGTGGCGGTGTATCACACCACGGCATCGTCTCTGGCGGAGGCAACCACCGACAACACCTCCATGGTCCAATATCAAATGACAAACAGGCAGTTCTCTACGGTGATCCACCTCACCAACGTTCAGAACCGTCTGTTTGTGCAGAAGGTTGACGACCCGGGCAAGCCCGTGAACGGCGCGACGTTTGAGCTGTACGAGGCCAAGGATGTTACCGGCGATAGCCCCAGCACGTATGCCATTAAATCGGGTGCCGAGCCGTATGACACCGTGAGGGCAAACGGCATGACCTATCCGTATGACATTGAGGGTGCTGCATGCTTCCCGCTCGATTCGACAAAGCATGCACCCCTTATCAAGGGTACGTACTACCTGCGTGAGTCTAAAAGCCCGGATGGTTATGAGATTAACAACACTATCACCAAGGTAATCGTGGATGATTCGGGCGTATACGCGGACGCCGGTGAGGAGAACGACGGCGTGCGCAGCATGAGCGGCCCGGGTTCGCTGATTGCTTCCCTAGCGCAGTTTGGCTCCCCCGACTCGATCGATAATACGCTGACGCACATCAAGGGCAAGCTGCAGAGCGCGACTGGTGCAGATGTCAAGGGTAACCTGACGTGGGGCCAGACGAGCACTGCCAAGGGCGTGACGCCTTCTCTGGCGGACGACTTGATGCATATGCGCTATGACAAGACGACGCAAGGTGCCAAGACCGTCTTGCGCTATGTCGAGGACGGTGGCGAGCGCGACGGCCAGCTGGCGACCATCTTTGCCGATACGGGCATCAACCGCATGGCCCTTTATCAAGAAGACGATTCAGCATATATAGACGATGCCTCCAAGACCCGTACTAAGCTGGGCACACTCCAGCTCAATCATCTCTTTACCACGGCAACGGCCGTGCAGTATACCGATTGTCGCGTGGCACCTTTGCAGGTGACCAAGACGGTGACGGCAGATACTGGTCTTACTGCACCCACTAAGGATGCGAATAACAAGGATCTGACGTTTACGTTTAAGTTCACCCTGCCGGAGTCCCAGAAGGGCTACGAGGCGCATGTGTTCGATGCGAGCGGCAACGCTGTGGGCAATTCCTTTAAGCTTAGGAACGGCGACACCCACTCCATCAAGGCCGGCGAGACCATCCGCGTATACGGCCTTAAGAAGGGTGCCAGCTATAGCGTGAGCGAGCTCACTACCAAGCGCGAAGCGTCCAACGGCGACGTGCTGGCGAGTATCGTCAACACCGTGACCGGTTCCGCCGAAGAGTCGGTGCTTCCGGCCGGCTTTAGCCTCGTGAGCCGTAAGGTCGGCGGCGAGGAGCAGTCGGGAACTGGCAACACCATCGAGGGCAAGATTGCAGCGCTCGTGGACGGGGAGATCCCTGCGAGCAACAAACTCGAGTTTACCAACAACTACAGCGCCAACTCGGTAACGCTTAAGGCCAAAGACGGTCTGAGCGCCAAGAAGGTGCTCGAAGGTCGCGATTGGGCCGATGGCGATTCCTTTACCGTGCAGCTTACGCCTGAGGACGGTGCCCCCATGCCCGAGGACGGCGTGTCGACGATTGCGCTGAACGAGAAAGTCCAGACGGCAACGTTTGGCAATATCACCTATGCCAAGCCGGGTACCTACACCTATACCATCTCGGAGGATATTCCCGGCTCCAATGCCAAGGCGGATGGCATAAGCTACTCCGCTGCTGTCTATACCGCGACGGTCAAGGTGGATGATAACCGCGCCGGTGCACTGGTCGTTACGAGCGTGAATGTGGTGCAGGAGCGCAACGACGCGGGTACCCACACCAACACGGATGTTGCCGATAAGATCGCAACCTTCACCAACCGTTACGATACGCACGAACATAGCATCATCATCCATGCCCAAAAGAACCTGACCGACAACGCCGGGAGTTTCCCGCTTTCCCAGAACGCCTTTAGCTTTAAGCTCGAGCGTGTGGGCGGCTATGCGGACGACAATGCAGCGTTCGATCCCGATAAGGTCGACACGAGCATCAAGGCTCCCATGCCCCAGGGCGCCGAGGGCAACACCGCGACCGTGGGCAATAACGCCGACGGTACGGTGACGTGGCCGGCGATCTCCTATACCGCCAAGGCGGATGCGGGACGCGCCTACGTGTACAAGTTTACTGAGGAGAATCCCGACAGTGTTACGGGCATGACCTACGTTACGGGCATGACCTACGACGGATCGATCTATTACGCCGTGGTGCGCAACGCCAAGAAGGGCGCCGGCATCCAGACCTCGATCGAGTACTACAAGATTGCAGAAGATGGCTCGGTAAAGCAGCTGGACACGAATGTCACGCCCTCCTTTACCAATATATATAGTGTGGATCCCACGAGCGTGACCCTACAGGGCCAAAAGACCGTGAGCGGTCGCGACTGGAACCAGGGCGAGAGCTATACCTTTAACCTCGCTGCCGCTACGGACGATGCCGGTGCGACCGGTTTGGGCAAGACCACAAAGCAGGCGGTAACGGATGGGGCTGTTGCCATCGGCGTCAACCGGGCTGTCACCAGCACGCCCGAGTCGGGACGCGTGGCATCGTTCTCCTTTGGCACCGAAGCCGCCCCGACCGTGACGTTCAACCGCGCAGGCACCTTTAGCTTCAACATCACCGAGGATGCCGCGCGGGATGGCCGGGCGGGCATGTCCATGGACAAGCACACCGCACGCGCGACCGTTGTAGTGACCGATCTGGATGAGTCGGGCAACCATACGGGCATGCTGCGTGTGCCGAGCGTGACCTACGCCAACACCGGTGCCTCCGATGCGGACAAGATCGTAACCGACAAGGCTGCCTTTACCAACGCGTACCATGCGTCGGGCACCTTTGGTGGCGTGACGGTGAGCAAGACCCTTGAGGGTCGTGCCTCTACCGCGGGCCAGTTTACCTTTGCCGTGACGGGCCTTTGGTACAACGGCGTTCAGACGTCGGTCGATGGCTCCGAGGCCAGCCTGTCCAATAAGGCGGCGGGGGCCGGCGTGTCCGGCGCTGTGGTGAGCGCAAGCGGGGAAGAGAAGCTCTTTGCCCGCAAGCTCACGGAACAGGACCTTGGCCGTACATTTGCCTATCGCATTCACGAGAACCAGCCTGCTGCTGCCGGCTACACCTATGACACCGGCTACGCTGGTGACGCTATCGTGCTCGTCAAGGTTCTTGCACACAAGGACGACCCCGCTAAGCTCTACACCGTGACGACCGTGCTCAAGGGTGCGGGTGTGACGGAGCTGCTGGGCGATGGCGCCGACGCGAGCGCGCTGACGGACGAAAAGATCGTCCAGCTCAAGCAAGATTCGAATACTTACGTGCAGCAGTACGATGCAGGTGAGGCCGGCGCTACGACGCCTACTGTCTCGTTTGTGAACCGTTACACGGCAAACCTCGACTATGGCGCCGCTGGCGGTCTGCAGATCGAGAAGACGCTGACGTATCCCAAGGACGCGAGCATTTTTGGCTCGCCTAAGAGCACGTTCCGTTATATCGTCAAGCCTGCTGACGAGACATCTGCCAGCAAGGTTGGCATTTCCACGAATGGCAAGGTCTTTGAGACCGCAAGCGTTGAGGCCAACGCTCCCAAGACCGTAAGTTTGGTACCTGCGGGCGGGCTGATCTTCAATCAGAATGATGCCGGCAAGACGTTCACCTATACGGTGAGCGAGATTGACGACAAAGCGACGGGCTATACGTACGACAAGACGGTCCATACGGTTAAGGCTGTCGTGGCGGATAACGGCGACGGTACGCTTAGAGTCACGACAGCGGTAAGCAAGCAGGTCGATGGCAAGGACGAGCTCGAGGGCCAGTGGATTTATCCGTCGGGTGCAACGTCCACCGGTGTCGCGACGGTCAAATTCAAGAACACCTATACGGTCACCGAGGCGGCAACCTACACTCCGTCCGTGACAAAGGTGGTTGTCGGTGCCGATGCTCCGGACAAGTTCACCTTTGCCATGACCGCGGCTGACGATGCTACCAAGACTGCCATCGATGGCAAGCTCATCACCGGCTCTTCGATGAGCGCGGAGAACGGCTACGCTGAGGAGAAGCAAACGACGGCGGCCCTCAAGGACGGGGAGCACGAAAAGATTGACTTTTCGAAGCTCACCTTCAACAAGCCGGGCACGTATAAGTTCGCTATTAACGAACAAGTTCCCAATGGTCTCGGCGAGTGGACGTATGACACGCACACTTATGTCCTGACCATTACCGTAACCGATGAGGGCGGCAAGCTTGTGGCGCGTGCCGATGGCACGACCGGCTCGGAAGGCTTCATCTTTACCAATAGTTACCAAACTTCAACGAGCTACGAGCTCCAGGGCGGTCTTGAGATCGTCAAGGCGCTCAACGGGCACGACCTGCATGCCGGCATGTTTGGCTTTACGGTAACGGGCGAAGGCGATGCTTCAATCGAAAAGCTCAACAAGCTGCTGCGCGCGGATGAGGGCAAGCTTACCGTGACAAACGATGAGCCGCAGGCCGATGGCACGTCCTACACCGGTATTTTGGGTGGCCTGACCTTTGCGACGGAAGATGCGGGTAAGACGTTTATCTACAAGATCGTCGAAAATAAGGGTAACCAGGGCGGCTATACATACGACTCCACCTATTGGACGGTAGAGATTGCGGTTAAGAATCGCGACAACGGCTCGCTCTATACCGAGACTACCGTCAAGCATTTTGACGCCAACAATGTCGAAGATACCGATGATGCAAAGACTTATAGCTCCAAGGACGGTACCGTCAAGGCCCAGGTGTTCTTCACCAACAGCTATGTCGCGACTGGAACATTCGACGGTCTTACTGCCGAGAAGGTAATGGACTCCGGCGACAAGATTGAGGCTGGCCAGTATACGTTTGACCTGTATGCCGAGAAGGCCGACGGCGAGCTCGTATGGAGGGATGAGGGTAAGACCCAGGCGAGCGATAACGGTACCGCTACGGTCGACTTTGGTAAGGTTTACTTTAAGCTTGGCAATGCTACCAGTGGAACTCAAGAGCAGACGATTGACCTTGCCGGTGCCGTCAACGATGGCATTGCCACCAAGCGCCACAATGCCGACCACACCACTACCTACAGCTTTAACCTGGTGGCAAAGGAGCGCTTGGCCAACCTGCCCGCGGGCGTGCGTCCCGTGGACGCGTCCGCGACGTGCCGGGTGCTGCTCGAGGTGACCGACAACAACGACGGCACGCTGACGCCCAAGGTGATCTATCGCGACGGTACCGAGAACGGCAAGATCGTCTTCCACAATACGCGCGATAAGGTCAAGACGATCGGTACGGTCGCGAAGCCCAATGTGGACATCGACGGGCAGCTGCTCTCTGTGGGCGACTCCTACGTCTATACCATCAACTGGGCCAATACCGAGGCCGATGCCTTCGTGACCGTGAACGACGAGCTTCCCACGGGCGTCGTGTTCGAGGCCTTTGAGGGCGAGTATGCCGATAAGGGCGCCGCGAGCGGCCAGTTGCTTACTTGGAACCTGGGTAAGCAACCCGCGGGCAGCCACGGTTCGGTGCGCGTGCGCGTCAAGATTACCGAGGGCGCCGTGAAGGACGTCCAGGGTGCGGTCGGCACCGTTGAGAACAAAGCTGCCGTAACGGTTGACAACAAGAGCTATACCGGCACCACGACCAATTACGTGCCCAAGAAGTCCGAGAGCGATGCTCAGGATTCGACGGGGTCGGGTGTGGCGCTGGGCGACGAACTCACCTACACCATCGGCTACAAGAACACTGAGGGCGCGTCTGCCACGGTGACGATTACCGATACCGTTCCCGCGGGGACCGAGTTCGTGGAGTTCGTGGGCGAGCATAAGGATGCCGGCTCCAAGGACAATGACGGCAACCTCACCTGGACATTGAAGGACGTTCCCGCCGGCAAGGAGGGCACGGTTCAGTTTAAGGTCCGCGTGACCGAGGACGCGTTTAAGAGCGGTGGCGCTTCGGGCGACATCTCCAATCAGGCGTCGGTGACGGTCGGCAATAACCCTGCCGTCAAGACCAACACCACCACCGATCAGGTCTCTGACGGCCGCCTGACGCTGAGCAAGACGGTCACGGCCGCCGAAGGCATCACCGCGCCCAACAAGGCATTTACCTTTAAGGTGCTGCTCTACCAGGCCGATGGCACAACGCCGCTGGCCGGCACCTTTGCGTTCGCCGGTCGTCCCGGCGGCACCAATGGCACTTATGTAAGTGGACAGATCAAGAGCGGTGACACCATCGCGCTTAAGGCCGGCGGCTCCGTCACGGTTACCTTGCCTACGGGTACGCACTACGAGGTGCAGGAGCTCGACTCCAAGGGTGAGCTCATGACGAGCGAGGACGGCTTTGCGGTTGCCGATAAGGCGAACCCCCAGAAGGGTACCGTCGGGCAGGCGACGCAGGCGGGCTTCACCAACGTCTACAGCGTGGAGTCCACGAAGGTGGAAAATGCCTTTAAGGTGCAAAAGAAGATCTCCGGACGCGACTGGACTAAGGCGGATGCCTTTACCATGACGCTGACTGCCCAGGGTGAGGCGCCCATGCCCAAGGGCGCCAAGGAGGGCGTGTCGACGATTGAGCTGCACAAGGATGCCCAGGTCGGCAACTTCGGTACCATCGAGTACACCAAGCCCGGCACCTATACCTATGTGATTACCGAGCAATCGGGTGACGAGGCGTCACTCACGTTTTCGAAGGCCACCTATCGTGCCACCGTCACGGTGACCGACGACGGCGCCGGTAAGCTGTTTGCCAAGACCAAGATTGCACAGCTGACTGACGATGACGGTGGCGCTGCTGAGCGCACGGTCGAGGCGGCGGTCTTTACCAACACCGCCAAGACCGGCAGCCTCACCGTCAAGAAGACGGTCGTCGGTGGCGACAGCCAGCGCGAGTTCGGCTTCACGGTCGCGCTGGCCGACGGGGACGGCGAGCCCGTCTCCGGCACCTTCGGCAAGGGCGAGCACGCCGTGACGTTCACGGACGGCAAGGCGACCTTCACGCTCAGGGACGGCGGGGAGAAGACCGTCGCCGGCCTGCCCGTGGGCGCGTGCTACACCGTGACCGAGGACGCCGCCGAGGGCTACACGACCACGGTCAACGGGGCTGACGGCTCCAAGGCCGAAGGCACCGTGACCGAGGACGGCGCGACCGTCGCGTTCACCAACACGTACGGAACGGCCACCGAGGGCAGGGACGTCTCCACCGCGGGGCTCTTCACCAAGACGCTCGAGGGCCGCGACTGGGCCGAGGGCGACAGCTTCCAGTTCGCGCTCGCGGGCAAGGGCGGCGCCCCCATGCCCGAGGGCTCTGCCGACGGCTCCAAGACCGTCAGCGTGACGGCCGCCGCCGGCACCAAGGCGGGCGATAGAGTCGCCTTCGACTTCGGCCCCATCCGCTACACGCTCGATGACATCAAGGATGCCGAGTTCGCCGAGGTCGGCGGCAAGCGCGTGCGCGCCAAGACCTTCACCTACACGGTGCGCGAGGTCAGGCCCGACGACGGCTCCGCCATCGCCGGTGTGGCCTACGACGGCCACGTCGCCACGATGACGGTGACCGTGACCGATGACGGCTCCGGCAACCTCACGGCCACGACGCCCGCGATCGCGGAGGTGAGCGGCGGCGACTTCGTCAACACCTACACGACCGAGCTTGAATACTCGGCCCGTGCGGGCGTGCGCCTGTCCAAGACGCTCTCCGGTCGCGCCATGGAGGCGGGGCAGTTCGCCTTCACCGTGACTGCCGACGCCGAGACGGCCGCCAAGCTCGGCCTCAAGACCGACGGGGACGCCTACGCCGTGGCCGCGGCTGACGACGGGAAGGCCGACTTGATGGACATCATCGGCGGTGCCGCGGGAGGCGACGTGAAGTTCACCGACGCCGACGCGGGCAAGACCTACAGCTTCACCGTCACCGAGACCAAGCTCGGCGGCGAGGGCTACACCAACGACACCGCGCCGCGCACGGTGACCATCGCGCCCGGCTACGACGCCGCGACGGGCAAGCTCACGGTCACGACCGTGGTTGCCAAGGACGGTGTCGAGGTCGCACGCAGCGAGGTCTCCACGGCAGATGACGCCGCGGCGACGCCCGCGCCCGTGACGGTCGCGTTCGAGAACTCCTACGAGGCCACCGGAACGCTCGGCGGCGAGGGCAACGTGTCAATTAACGCAACCAAGACGCTGACGGGTCGCGCCGCGGCGGCGGGCGAGTTCTCGTTCTCCGTCCGCGATGCCCGGGGCAACGTGGTCGCGACCGCGACCAACCGGGCCTCCGGCGACGGCGAGGCCGCGGGGCTCGCGTTCTCGCCCATCGCCTACACCACCGACGCTCTCGAGTGGATGGTGGCGGACGGCACCGCCACCAGGGCCGCCGACGGCTCCTGGGTCATTCCCTATACCGTATCCGAGGACGGCACGGACCGGCTGCCCGCGGGCGTGACGGCGACCGCCTCGAGCTTCGACATCACGGTCAAGGTGACCGATAACGGCAAGGGCGGGCTGGACACTGCCGTGGTCTACCCTGAGGGCTCCGGCGGCACGCTGTCGTTTGTGAACGGCTACGGCACCAACGAGGCGACAGTCGACCTCGCGGGCACCAAGACGCTGGCGCTCGGCCAGGCCGGGCTCGGCCTCACGCAGGCCGACATCGAGGGCAAGTACACCTTTAAGATCGAGCCGCTGGACGGCGCGCCCGCGCCGGTCGACGCCTCCGGCAAGACGGTGACCGAGGCGACCAACGACGCCGCCGGCAACGTCGAGCTGGGCCACGTCACGTTCAGGCAGCCGAGCGACCTCGATGACGTCGAGATCGACCGCGACGGCCTGCGCACCAAGACGTTCGCCTACCGGGTGAGCGAGTCCGGTTCGGTCGACGGCGTGGTCAACGACGTGACGGCGGCCAGGACCTTCAAGGTCAAGGTCGTCGAAGACACCAACGCGGGCACGCTCGCCGCGGAGGTCCTGCCCGCAGGGGGCACGCCCGAGGGCAAGGGCTCGTTCGAGTTCACCAACACCTACGGCGTGAACCCGACGCCGAGCTCCGTCACCGACCAGATCACAGTGAACAAGAAGCTCAAGGGCCGCGACCTGGCCGAGGGCGAGTTCGAGTTCCAGCTGGTCGAGATCGCCGCCGACGGCAGCGAGAGCGTCGCGGCGACGGGCAGGAACGCCGCCGACGGCACGGTCGCGCTCAGCCCCGTCACCTACACCGCGCCCGGCACGCACAGCTACGAGCTGCGCGAGGTCGCCGGCACGGCGGGCGGCGTGACGTACGACAGGGCGACGTACCGCGTGCGCACGACGGTCACCGATGCCGGAAACGGCACGCTCGCCGTCAAGCACGAGCTGGCGGATGCCGAGGGCAATCCCACGGGCGACGACTCGGTGACGTTCACCAACGGCTACGAGGCCGCGCCCGTCACCCTCAAGCTGGGCGCCGCCAAGGTGCTCAAGGGCGCCGAGCTCAAGGCGGGCCAGTTCAGCTTTGAGCTCAAGGGCCGGGACGGCAAGGTCATGTCGACCGCCAGGAACGCCGCGGACGGCAGCGTCACGTTCGATGCGCTGACGTTCAAGCAGGCCGGCACCTACACCTTCACGGTGAGCGAGGTCGACGACGGCCAGGCGCACGTGACCTACGACAAGGCCGTGCACAAGATCGTCGTCACGGTGAGCGACGAGGCGGCAGACGGCACCAAGACGGGCTACCTGTCGGCGAAGGTCTCCTACGAGGGCGACGCCAACGTGCCGCCGGTCTTCACCAACAGCTACGCCGAGAATCCCGGGACCCCCGGCACCCCCGAGAACCCCGGCACGCCGGGCGGCGGCTCAGACGGCGGTTCAGATAACGGTTCCGGCAGCGGCTCTAGCGGCGACGGCTCCAAGGGCGGCATGCCCGACACCGGCGACCGCAGCCTGCCGGTCGAGGCGCTCGCGGCCATGGCCGGCATCGGCGCGCTGACCGCAGCGGGCGGCGCGGTCCTGTACCGTAGGCGCCGCTAGCGATATGGACGAGTGGGGCGAATCCATCCGATGGGTCCGCCCCACTTGCCCTGCTGGACGGGAGCAGGTAAGATATACCGAGCGCCTAGCGCGTTCGATGGGTTCGGATGACGACATGTTCCGAATCTGGTCAGGTCCGGAAGGAAGCAGCCATAAGGAGCCTCTGTCGGGCATCCGAATCCATCGAGCGCACGGGCTTTCTTTTTGCGCGGTTTTACCAAACCGCGCAATGCTCGACGCTGCGCGCCACCCAGAGCGACAATTTGTCATTCAAAAGGCAAG